>PPYF01370774.1_pt1 | contig 14071 bp, 16 predicted proteins | sample 1559871 | NCBI WGS metagenome assembly PPYF01 (sample SAMN08240021, study PRJNA423297) | Human gut metagenome, whole genome shotgun sequencing project. | reverse complement strand
CAACACGGCTTTCGCTCACTGTTGCGAGGTGGCGTATATTACGCTTTCCTCTTTCAGAGTCAAGCGTTTAATTTCGCTTATCTCCGTCGAGATTCTCAGGAGAACCTCGCTGACCCGGCGGCTTGTTTGCCGTTGTTCCGTCTCAGTGGGGCCGCATTATAGGGGGTAATTTCAGGCTGACAAGAGGAAAAATGCATTTTTTTCTCAACCGCTCACCTTTTCGCCTTTTTGCCGCTTATTTCTGCTTTTTGATCATCGCAGGCAGGTCTGCAAGGCTATTAATCACCCAGTCAGCGGCTTTTTCCGCATCTTCAGTAACGGGTTTGCCGGTACGCACCAGCACTTTTGTACCTACATTGGCTGCCGCAGCTGCCTGCATGTCTTCAATTTTGTCACCCACCATATAAGAAGAAGACATATCAATGTGCAGATACTCTTGCGCTGACTTCAGCATACCCGGATGAGGTTTACGGCAGTCGCATACCTGACGATACTCTTCTACGTTTCCCTGCGGGTGATGTGGACAGAAATAGATGCCGTCAAGATCTACACCACGGTCGGCCAACGACCAGTCCATCCATTCCGTGAGCGTTTCGAACTGCGCTTCGGTAAATTTCCCGCGAGCAATACCCGACTGGTTGGTCACCAGTACGAGGGCATAGCCCATTTCTTTTAATTCACGCATTGCGTCAATGACGCCATCGATAAATTCGAAATCATCAATTTCATGGACGTAGCCATGATCGACATTAATCGTGCCATCACGATCGAGAAAAATTGCGGGTACGGACTTTGCCACCGTGTTGCTCCTGAATAAGGCATGTGTCCTTAGTATCGCATGTTTCGACAGCCAGGAAAGCGGCGATCGCATAAAGAAGATTGATTTAGCCGTCTAGATGCCTTAACATCCGTTTTGTTGACGGTCATCGCCCGTCTCTGGCAGAACAAAATGCCGTGGATAACACCTAACCGATAATAAATAATCTAATGATTAAACTTTCGAATATCACCAAAGTGTTCCAGCAGGGTCACCGTACGATACAGGCGCTGAATAACGTCAGCCTGCACGTGCCCGCTGGACAAATTTATGGCGTCATTGGCGCATCCGGTGCAGGTAAAAGTACGCTGATTCGCTGCGTCAACCTGCTTGAGCGCCCAACCGAGGGCAGCGTTCAGGTCGGCGACCAGGAGCTGACTGCATTATCTGAAGCCGCACTGACCAAAGCACGTCGTCAGATTGGCATGATTTTCCAGCACTTTAACCTGCTCTCTTCACGTACCGTATTTGGTAACGTTGCGCTGCCGCTGGAACTCGACAATACGCCGAAAGATGAAATTAAACGTCGTGTGACCGAATTACTGGATCTCGTTGGTCTGGGCGATAAGCACGATAGCTACCCGGCGAACCTTTCCGGCGGGCAAAAGCAGCGTGTGGCTATCGCCCGTGCGCTGGCGAGCAACCCCAAAGTGCTGCTGTGTGATGAAGCCACCAGCGCATTAGACCCAGCAACTACGCGTTCAATCCTGGAACTGCTGAAAGACATTAACCGCCGTCTGGGCCTGACCATTTTGCTCATCACCCATGAAATGGACGTGGTGAAACGCATCTGCGACTGCGTCGCGGTGATCAGCAACGGTGAACTGATTGAGCAAGATACGGTGAGCGAGATGTTCTCTCATCCGAAGACACCGCTGGCTCAACAGTTTATTCAGGCTACGCTGCATCTGGATATCCCGGAAGACTACCAGGCGCGCCTTAAAGCACAGCAAAACGCCGATAGCGTACCGATGCTGCGCATGGAGTTCACCGGTCAATCGGTTGATGCCCCACTGCTGTCAGAAACCGCGCGTCGCTTTAACGTCAATAACAACATCATTAGCGCGCAGATGGATTACGCGGGCGGCGTGAAGTTCGGCATTATGCTGACGGAAATGCACGGCACTCCGGAAGATACGCAAGCAGCCATCGCCTGGCTGCAGCAACACCATGTAAAAGTAGAGGTACTGGGATATGTCTGAGGCCATGATGTGCTTACTGGCGCGCGGCGTCTGGGAAACGCTGGCGATGACATTCGTGTCCGGCTTTTTCGGCTTTGTGATCGGCCTGCCGGTTGGCGTCCTTTTATATGTCACCCGTCCAGGGCAAATTATCGAGAATGGTAAAGTTTATCGCGTGCTCTCTGCGCTGGTGAACATCTTCCGTTCCATCCCGTTCATCATCTTACTGGTGTGGATGATTCCATTTACTCGCGTGATCGTCGGGACTTCCATTGGTTTGCAGGCCGCTATCGTACCGCTGACCGTGGGGGCCGCACCGTTTATTGCCCGTATGGTGGAAAACGCCCTGCTGGAAATCCCAACCGGTTTAATTGAAGCGTCACGCGCCATGGGCGCAACGCCGATGCAAATCATCTGTAAAGTCCTGCTGCCGGAGGCGATGCCGGGGCTGGTCAATGCGGCAACCATCACGCTGATTACGCTGGTTGGCTACTCCGCCATGGGCGGCGCCGTCGGTGCCGGCGGCCTGGGCCAGATTGGCTATCAGTACGGTTACATTGGATATAATGCAACGGTGATGAATACAGTACTGGTATTGCTGGTCGTTCTGGTTTATTTAATTCAACTATCTGGCGATCGTATCGTTCGGGCAGTCACTCATAAATAGCGTTACACACAACACAACTCAAAAGTTTAAGGATATAAGCATGGCGTTCAATTTTAAAACCTTTGCGGCAGTTGGAGCCCTGATTGGTTCTCTGGCACTTGTTGGTTGCGGTCAGGATGAGAAAGACCCGAACCATATTAAAGTCGGCGTCATCGTCGGCGCAGAACAGCAGGTTGCTGAAGTCGCGCAGAAAGTGGCGAAAGAAAAATATGGTCTGGACGTAGAGCTGGTGACCTTCAATGACTACGTTCTGCCGAACGAAGCGCTGAGCAAAGGTGACATCGATGCGAACGCCTTCCAGCACAAACCATACCTGGACCAGCAGATTAAAGACCGTGGCTACAAACTGGTTTCCGTGGGTAATACCTTCGTTTATCCAATTGCCGGCTACTCTAAAAAAATCAAATCTCTGGACGAACTGCAGCCTGGCTCCCAGATTGCAGTGCCAAATGATCCAACTAACCTTGGCCGCTCCCTGCTGCTGCTGCAAAAAGAAGGTCTGATCAAGCTGAAGGATGACGTGGGCCTGCTGCCAACCGCGCTGGACATCACCGAAAACCCGAAAAACCTGAAGATTGTTGAGCTGGAAGCACCGCAGCTGCCACGTTCCCTGGACGATGCGCAGATTGCTCTGGCCGTCATCAACACCACCTACGCCAGCCAGATCAACCTGACTCCGGCGAAAGACGGTATCTTCGTTGAAGGTAAAGACTCTCCTTACGTCAACATGATCGTTTCTCGTGAAGATAACAAAGACGCTGAAAACGTGAAAAAATTTGTTCAGGCTTACCAGTCTGACGAAGTCTACGAAGCTGCGAACAAAATCTTTAACGGCGGCGCTGTTAAAGGCTGGTAATCTCATTACCGCTAAGCAGTATCTTTCAAGACGGGCGCATGCCCGTCTTGTCATTTATGCAAGCACCTGATTCAATAGCCCCCTGGTCTACCCTATATCGAGGAAATACTATGCGTGCTTTACCGGTCTGTTTATTAGCACTCCTGTTAGGTGGCTGCTCCATGCTAAACAGATCTCCTGTTGAACCCATTCAAAGCACTGCGACCCCCGTCAAAACGGAGACCGCGAAACCAAAAGCACCGCGCGCGACGCCGGTACGAATTATTACCAATGCTGAAGACCTGGTCGGTAAACCATTCCGCGACTTAGGCGAAGTATCGGGTGATTCATGCCAGGCCACGAATCAGGATTCCCCACCGAATATTCCAACCGCGCGCAAACGCATGCAAATTAACGCTTCTAAAATGAAGGCGAATGCCGTACTGCTGCACAGCTGTGAAGTGACCAGCGGAACGCCTGGCTGCTATCGTCAGGCGGTATGCGTGGGATCGGCACTCAACGTTAGCGCGAAATGAGTCATTTCTCATTCGAACAAATCGGCGTTATCCGCTCTCCTTATAAAGAGAAGTTTGCGGTGCCTCGCCAACCGGGGTTGGTGAAAAGTTGCAGCGGTGAGCTGCATCTTCTGCCGCCCTACAACCAGGCTGACGCCGTGCGCGGCCTGGAAGCATTTAGCCATCTGTGGGTGCTGTTTGTTTTTCATCAGACGATGGAAGGCGGCTGGCGCCCAACGGTGCGCCCTCCCCGACTCGGCGGTAACGCGCGCATGGGCGTTTTCGCCACCCGTTCAACCTTCCGACCAAACCCTATCGGTATGTCACTGGTTGAACTGCGCGGTATTCGCTGCCAGAAAGAACACGTTATTCTGGAACTGGGCGGGCTGGACTTAGTGGACGGAACGCCGGTTGTGGATATCAAACCCTATTTGCCGTTTGCCGAGTCTCTGCCGGAGGCACGCGCCAGCTACGCGCAGGATGCGCCTCAGGCCAGCGTTGATGTCTCGTTCACCGTAGAAATTGCCGAACAGCTTATCGGTCTTGAAAAGCGTTACCCGCGTCTGCGTCAGTTTATTGCCGAAGTGCTCGCACAAGACCCGCGTCCGGCCTATCGTAAAAATGAGGAAGAGGGAAAAACCTACGCCGTCTGGCTGCTGGATTTTAACGTCCGCTGGCGGGTAACGACGTCTGGATTTGAAGTCTTTGCCCTGGAAACCCGGTAATTTCTCCGCGCTCTCTTTTGACATCTCTTTCTCGCTGGTAAACTAAATCACTTTGTTTTTGTGCCAGGCTCGTTTTGAGCCTGTTTTGTCGTCCAACTGGAACCGTAACAACATGCGTACTAGCCAATATCTGCTCTCCACTCTGAAGGAGACACCTGCCGACGCTGAGGTCATCAGCCACCAGCTGATGCTGCGCGCCGGGATGATCCGCAAACTGGCCTCTGGGTTATATGCCTGGCTGCCGACCGGTCTGCGCGTCCTGAAAAAAGTCGAAAACATCGTGCGTGAAGAGATGAACAACGCCGGTGCCATCGAGGTGTCTATGCCCGTGGTTCAGCCCGCTGAACTGTGGCAGGAGAGTGGTCGCTGGGAACAGTACGGCCCGGAACTGCTGCGCTTTGTTGACCGTGGCGACCGTTCTTTCGTCCTTGGCCCAACGCACGAAGAAGTGATCACCGACCTGATTCGTAACGAGCTGAGCTCTTACAAACAGCTGCCGCTGAACTTCTTCCAGATCCAGACCAAGTTCCGTGACGAAGTCCGCCCACGTTTCGGCGTCATGCGTTCCCGTGAATTCCTGATGAAAGATGCCTACTCTTTCCATACCTCTCAGGAATCATTGCAGGAAACTTACGACGCGATGTATGCGGCCTACAGCAAGATCTTCAGCCGTATGGGTCTGGATTTCCGTGCCGTACAGGCTGACACCGGTTCTATCGGCGGTAGCGCCTCTCACGAATTCCAGGTGCTGGCACAGAGCGGTGAAGATGATGTGATCTTCTCTGATTCTTCCGACTACGCTGCCAACATCGAGTTTGCAGAAGCCGTGGCGCCAAAAGAGCCGCGCGCTGCTGCCACTCAGGAAATGACGCTGGTTGATACGCCAAACGCGAAAACCATTGCCGAGCTGGTCGAGCAGTTCAATCTGCCAATCGAGAAAACCGTCAAGACACTGCTGGTGAAAGCCGTGGAAGGCAGCAAATCCCCACTGGTTGCCCTGCTGGTTCGCGGCGATCACGAGCTGAACGAAGTCAAAGCAGAAAAACTGGCGCAGGTTGCCAGCCCGCTGACCTTCGCTACCGAAGCCGAAATCCGCGCGCTGGTGCCGGCAGGCCCTGGCTCACTGGGTCCAGTGAATATGCCGATTCCTGTGGTTATTGACCGTACCGTTGCGGCAATGAGCGATTTCGCCGCTGGCGCAAACATCGATGGTAAGCACTATTTCGGTATCAACTGGGATCGCGATGTCGCGACGCCAGAAGTTGCCGATATCCGTAACGTGGTTGCCGGCGATCCAAGCCCGGACGGCAAAGGTACGTTGCTGATCAAGCGTGGTATCGAAGTTGGCCATATCTTCCAGCTGGGTACCAAGTACTCTGAAGCGATGAAAGCCTCCGTTCAGGGCGAAGACGGTCGTAACCAGATCCTGACCATGGGCTGCTACGGCATCGGGGTGACTCGCGTCGTCGCTGCGGCTATCGAGCAGAACTTTGACGATCGCGGTATTCTGTGGCCTGACGCCATTGCCCCATTCCAGGTTGCTATCCTGCCAATGAACATGCACAAATCCTACCGTGTTCAGGAGCTGGCAGAGAAGCTGTACGCCGAGCTGCGCGCTCAGGGTATCGAAGTGCTGATGGACGATCGTAAAGAGCGCCCAGGCGTGATGTTTGCGGATATGGAACTCATCGGTATTCCGCACACCATCGTGTTGGGCGACCGTAACCTCGACAACGATGATATTGAGTATAAATACCGTCGTAACGGCGATAAGCAGCTGATCAAAACCGGCGATATCGTTGATTACCTGGTGAAAGCCATCAAAGGTTAATCAAACGGTGCGGCATTGATACCGCATCCGGTGATAAAAAAAGCCTCGCAACATGCGAGGCTTTTTCTTTTGGGGTCACGCTCGGTGCGTTAAGGCAGGCCGAAATAATGCGAGGCCTTTTATTTACTCAAACAGTCTTTACCTGGGACAAACTTCGCTTCTTTACTGGCCGCGAGCGTTTTAACCATCACGCCGGTATCCGGGTTTGGCTCCAGGGTAAAGTGCCCTTCCACCACCAGCAGCACCGGTTTGCTATCACTCCCCTGCGCAGCGGCATAGTCACGCTCCAGCTGTGCGTTATTCGCTACAGCCACACGCTTGCCGGTCGTACAGTCGGTAAAGGTTGCCGCGTCTGCCATGTAGAAGTACATCCCGCGCATCGCCATTGGCGTCGTTGGCAAATCAGCCTTTACCGGCTCCAGCGTATAGTTCAGCTTAGATTCAATCGGGTTACCTTCACGGTCAAGCATCTCCAGCTTATCGCCTTTCGCACGATAGAAAGATTTCTCACCATGGCTATCGGTCAGGACCAACTTATCGGCGGTCCGCGCCCAGGTACCGTAGGAACCAAATGACGACGGTTCACGGCTTACGCCCTGATAATGTTCGTTCATCACCCAGGTGCCGTCCTTATCGAGGAACAGCGAGGTTTCAATGCCTTCGCAATCAGCACACGGAATGACTCCGCGCCAGCTCTGCTGCATTGGCGTTAACTCTGCAGAGTGAGTCGGTTTTAGCGTCGCCATTTCCGAATTATTACATCCGAAAAGACCAAACAGCATCCCGGTGGCCGCAATGGCCAATATCGCTTTTTTCACCCTCAATTCCTTATTCTTATGTCATCCACATTTAGCTTAGTAGCGAACCTTGCCGCGCATCGATTTCACTGACGATTTTTGCGCTTTCGTGTTCAGCCGCCGCTCTTTTGAGGCGCGCGTCGGGCGCGTCGGGCGTCGGCTCTTTTGTTCTGTCGTCAGCATTTGAATCACCGAAACCAGGCGTGCGATCGCCGCTTCGCGGTTCATCTCCTGGCTACGGTATTCCTGCGCCTTAATGATAATCACACCGTCAGCAGAAATTAAGTGGTGGCTGGCGGCCAAAAGGCGCTCTTTATAATACTCTGGCAGGCTGGAGGCCCGGATGTCAAAACGCAAATGAATCGCCGTTGAGGTCTTATTCACATGCTGACCGCCCGCCCCTTGGGCGCGAATAGCGGTAATGGTTAGCTCATCATCCGGAATACTGACCTGTCCAGAAAGCGTAATCATGCGGGTGTCTGCCAGGCCGTAAAATGAATTTCCAGATTATTCTGAGCGTCAGAAAGCCAAATTGCCCCTTCCTGCAGCGTGGCTTGCAGGGTCATCGTACGCTCGGCAAACGCGCTGAGCTTTGCCAACTGCTCATCATCCAGATACCAGATGCTCAGGTTTTTAAACCCCGCCATCTTACTTTGGTTCTGCTGCCACCAGATTTCCGCCGAGCGGCTGTTGTAGGTAAACAGGGCCACTTCCTGCGACTGGCTGCAGGCTTTTTTTATCCGTCGTTCATCCGGCAGCCCCAGTTCAATCCACAGGTCGATACCCAGATGATCGTTACGCAGCCAGGCCTCCGGCTCGTCTTCGGAAGAGAGACCGCGGGTGAACTGCAAACGCTCATCGGCGTATTTGATCCACGCCAGCAGGCGCAGCATCATGCGCTCCTGGGTTTCTGACGGGTGGCGGGCCAGCGTTAAAGACGCGTCCAGAAACTGGTTGCGGTCGATATCCGCCACGTTAACCACCGCTTTATAAATTGTCGCTTTCAGCGCCATGGGGTAACTCCTGCGAAAAATGGTGCTCATTGTAGCGAAATCAAGGGCAAAAGGCTGTCCTCAATTACATCTGCCGACGCTCATCTCGCTGATAATGCTTAAATGAGTATGATATAGTCACCTTGCTAAACAGAGATTATCTTCATAGGCTTAATTGAAGCGCTGACAGGAGGGCATGTGGGCAACTATTGTGAATTAATTCGTCAACGCTATGCGGAAATTGCCAGCGGTGATTTGGGGTATATCCCAGACGCGCTGGGCTGTGTACTGAAGGTTTTGAACGAAGTTGCGGCGGATGACGCCCTTTCTGAGTCAGTCAGGGACAAAGCTGCATATGCAGCGGCAAACTTACTGGTGAGCGATTATGTCGATGAATGATACTTATCAACCCATCAATTGCGATGACTATGACAATCTCGAGCTTGCCTGCCAGCACCATCTCGTTCTGGCGCTGGAACTGAAAGACGGCGAAGTGCTTCAGGCCAAAGCACACGATCTGGTCTCCCGTAAAAATGTGGAATACCTGGTCGTCGACAGTGCGGGTGAGCTCCGCGAACTGCGGCTTGACCGCATTACCAGCTTCAGCCACCCCGAAATCGGCACCGTGGTTGTCAGCGAATCATAATTCAGAAACGGGCGGCTTAGTCGCCCGTTTTCTCCCATTGTAGCGTGACGCCCTTCCCCGCATCGCAAATGCCGTCCAGTGTGACGAACGCTCCTGCTGCCGCAATCAATGTCTCGCCGTAAAACAGCATTGGCGTTTTATCTCTCTGCCACGGCGGTACGCCCAGCTCCTGCCAGATTTTTTTTAGCTTACGCCCGCCGTTACGCCCAACAATATGCAACATTCCCGGCGCTTTAAAGCGAACCGTCACCGCTTCGTCTGCACCGGCGGGGCGAATATGACCACCTGAAAGCAGACGCAGCGTACCGAGATTATCCGGCAGCGTCAGTAAATCTCGGGGATTGGGCCACGCTAGCACGGTTTCCGTTTGCCCGGTTTGCGCCCTTACCCACCATAGTTGTTGCTGGAAACGTCGTACCTCAAAGCTACCCAAGCGGACGCACGGCGTCGCATCCTCGCGCGCCAGAGCCACTTCTTGCCATAAGCGGGACAACATCTCCCGCGACGGCATCGCCGCGTGGTGCAACGCCAACCAGCGGCGCAAAAGTGCCGACCGCTTCGGCACGCTCATCTCCGCCAGCGGGGCGATAGCCAATGCCCCTTCCGGCGAAACCAGCCGTGCTAGCTCTCCCGCCAGCAGTTCATCCAGTAACTGTTCTTGCTCACCGCACAGTTCGGCACTGCGCGCAGCGGCTTGCGCAAAGTGCGGCCAACGCGCGTTAAGGAGTGGCAGCACCCGCAAGCGCAGGAAATTGCGATCGTAGGCATCGTCCTGATTGCTCTCATCTTCAATCCAGATCAGCGCGTGGGTATTCGCCCACTCCAGCAAAGCATCGCGCGTGGTATGCAGCAGCGGTCGAATTAACCGCGTATGGGAAAATGCTGAATTAACGGGCATCGCCGCCAGCCCTGCCGGGCCACTGCCGCGCTTTAATGCCAATAGCAGGGTTTCGCTTTGATCGTCGAGATGCTGCGCCGTAACCAACACCTCGCCTGGGGTGAGCGCGTCACGAAATGCTTGGTAGCGCGCCTCTCTGGCCTCTGCTTCAAGGCCAATCCCGCGCTGGGCCAGAGTGACGCGTTCCACCACCAGCGGCACTTGCCAGGCTTCGCACACCTGCTGGCAGTGCATCACCCAGCTATCCGCATTGGCGCTAATTCCGTGATGGATATGGATTGCTCGCAGCGCAATATCAGGGTTCTGCTGCCGCCAGCACACCAGTTGATGCAGCAGCACCGTCGAATCCAGGCCACCGCTAAACGCCACCAGAAACTGGCGGTGCGGAGAAAGCTGTTGCACAAGTGAAGGTTGGGTCATCGTCTTATCATGAAAGCGAGCATTGCCCGGCACGTTACCCGTCCGGGCTGACGCTGACAAGCCTTACTGCTGATAGAGTTCCAGCGGTAGGCCGTCAGGATCGTTGAAAAACGTAAAGCGCTTATCGGTAAACGGATCGATGCGGATCGCTTCACAGGCAATCCCGTGAGCCGTCAGGTGCGCTACGGCCGCATCGATATCCTCGACGCTAAAGGCCAGATGGCGAAGCCCGCAGGCCTCCGGCCGGCTCGGGCGCGCCGGGGGAAACGGGAAGGAAAACAGCTCAATCACATACTGACCGTTTAATGCCAGATCGCCTTTCCACGAATCGCGCGCCTCACGATACACCTCGCTTTGCAGCGTAAAGCCGAGAATATCGCAGTAAAAGGACTTACTCTTCGCATAATCGGTAGCAATAATCGCAATGTGATGAATCTGTTTTAATCCTAACATCGTGTTTCTCCGTTAACCGTGTCCCAGCACGTTAACCGTGCAGGGCGCTATCACGCAACCCCTTCAGGGTTTTTTAGGACTCTCACACGGTAGACGCCGTTTTCATCGCGTTTTGCACCATGGATATCGGTTTCAAAGCCCGGATAATGTCGTCCAACGGAACAGAGCATCAGCAGGAAATCGAGCACCGAGCGGCTCTCAGCAGTAATCATTTCGCCCGGCATCAACAATGGCACCCCCGGTGGATACGGTAGGATCATATTAGCGGAGATACGGCCCACTAAATCTTCCAGTGCGATGGTTTCTACTTCGCCTTTGATCTGTTTCTGCCATGCGCGGTGCGGCGTCAGTTTCATCTCCGGCAATACGTCAAACGCCCGCAGCATTAAGCTTGGCAGGTCGTGCTGGCGGATCAGCCGGTGGATCCCCTGCGCTAAATCCTGAATACGCATGTTGCGGTAAAAATCAGGATCTTCCGCATACAGATCCGGCAGCATGTTTTTCACCCGCAGATTAAGATCGTAGGCGCGCTTAAACTCCGTCAAACCGCGAAGCAGCCCCATCGCCCGGGTTTTATCGATCCCAATGCTGAACAGGAACAGCAGGTTGTAGGGGCCGGTTTTCTCGACGACCACTCCGTGCTCGTCGAGGTATTTCGCCACCAGCGCTGCCGGGATCCCCTCATCGCTCATGTTTCCCTGCTCATCCATACCCGGAGTCAGGATCGTCACTTTCACCGGATCGAGGAACATATGATCGGCATCCGCGTCGCTGAACCCGTGCCAATCTTCCCCCGGAGCCACAGGCCAACACTCGGCCTCATCGATCTCTTCCGGCTGCCAAATGTCGAAGAACCAGCTATCTGACTCTTCCCGTAGTCGCTGCACTTCTTTACGGAAATGCAGCGCTCGTTCGACCGAACGATTAATCAGCCGTTTACCCGGGTTACCGCGCAGCATCGCCGCCGCTGTCTCTATCGAGGCGACAATCGGATAACTTGGCGACGTAGAGGTGTGCATCATAAAGGCTTCATTGAAGGTATCTTCATCGTAGTCACCTTTAATGTGTATCAGCGATGCTTGTGAAAGTGCCGCCAGCATTTTGTGCGTGGACTGAGTTTCGAAGAATACTTTCCCCGGCACACGCTCGCCGCTCATACCGCTTTTGCCCTGGTAGATCGGATGGAAGTGGGTGTAGGGCACCCAGGCTGAATCAAAATGGATAGACGGTACATCGAGAGTCTGCTTGATCCAGTTGGTGTTATACAGCAGCCCGTCATAGGTGGAGTTGGTGATCACCGCATGTACCGGCCACTGCGCATTCTCAGTGGCATTAACTTTCTGCTGCAGGCTATCGCGGGTGAATTCTCGCTTCGGAATCCCTCCCAAAATACCCAGCGCGTTACGCGTCGGCTTCAGCCAGAGCGGCACGACGTCGTTCATCATCAGTAGATGTGCCAGGGATTTATGGCAGTTTCGGTCAATCAGCAGCGTGCTGCCGCTGGGAGCCGCATACATACCGACGATTTTATTCGACGTTGAGGTACCGTTGGTGACCATATAGCTTTGCTCAGCACCGAAGGTACGCGCGATGTACTCCTCCGCTTCCAGATGCGGACCGGTATGGTCAAGCAACGAACCTAATTCGGTCACCGAGATAGAGACATCCGCTTTAAGCGTATTGGCGCCAAAGAAATCGTAAAACAGGCAGCCCACCGGGCTTTTCTGGTAGGCCGTCCCCGCCATATGCCCCGGCGTGCAGAAGGTGTACTTGCCCTCAGTGACGTAGGTAAATAGCGCTTTGGTAAACGGCGGCGTGATGTTATCGAGATATTCGTCGTTATACTGCCGGATGCGGGTGGCGATATCCTCTGCCTGGCCTAATGCGTATTCGAAGAACCATAGCGCCATACGCATATCATGCGCGCTAACATCCATCGTAGAGTGAGCATTAATAAAGGCGTAAAGCGGCAGGTACTCATTGAGCTGATTAATCTCACCGCAAAGATCGACGCTGTACTCGTCCCAATCGAATATCACGCCGCTAATGCGCGGGTTGTGCTCAATAAACTTCAGCAGGTCAGCACTGTTCTGCGGCCAGATAATTTTGAAGCCCTGGGCGATAAGGGCCGCCTCCAGCTCCTTGATCGGCTCGTCTTTGTAGTAGACGCCGTGCGGCCCCATAATGGCAATAATATTCATGCGTTCCTCCTGGAAAACCTTCACCTATCATAGCGCACCCGGGCCGCAGGTAATAAAAAAGGGCCACAAACTGTGGCCCTTTTCAGGAACGTCTTATGTTCGTATTACGCGTAGCCGTATGTCATCAGACGCTGGTAACGACGGTTGAGCAGATCTTCTTTGCTCAGCACATCGAGGTCTGCCAGATCGGCCAGCAGCTGCGCTTTCAGCGAAGCGGCAATAGCTTCCGGGTTACGGTGTGCGCCGCCCAGCGGTTCCGGAATAATGGAATCGATAAGCTTCAGCTCTTTCAGACGCGGTGCGATGATGCCCATGGCTTCAGCCGCCAGCGGTGCTTTGTCCGCGCTTTTCCACAGAATGGAAGCACAGCCTTCTGGAGAGATAACGGAATAGGTGCTGTACTGCAACATATTCACTTTATCACCCACGCCAATCGCCAGCGCGCCGCCGGAACCACCTTCACCGATAACGGTGCAGATAACCGGTACGCTCAGACGCGACATTTCGCGCAGGTTGCGGGCGATAGCTTCAGACTGGCCACGCTCTTCTGCGCCGACACCAGGGTAGGCACCCGGGGTGTCAATGAAGGTCACGATAGGCATGTTGAAGCGCTCGGCCATTTCCATCAGACGCAGGGCTTTACGGTAACCTTCCGGTGCCGGCATGCCGAAGTTGCGACGGATTTTTTCTTTGGTTTCACGACCTTTCTGATGACCAATGATCATCACCGGACGACCGTCCAGACGTGCGATACCGCCAACGATGGCTTTATCGTCAGCATAAGCGCGATCGCCCGCCAGTTCGTCAAATTCATCAAACGCCAGACGGACATAATCCAGGGTGTACGGACGCTGTGGGTGGCGAGCCAGCTGGGCTACCTGCCATGCGCCGAGATCGGCAAAGATTTTGCGCGTCAGCTCTACGCTTTTTTCGCGCAGACGATGCACTTCTTCGTCGATATTAATATCCAGTTTCTCATCCTGACGGCTAACCGCAGTCAGAGAATCGATTTTTGCTTCCAGCTCTGCAATCGGCTGTTCAAAATCAAGGAAATTCAGACTCATAGTATTCCTGTATTAGTCAAACTCCAGTT
>PPYF01130211.1_pt1 | contig 14074 bp, 14 predicted proteins | sample 1559871 | NCBI WGS metagenome assembly PPYF01 (sample SAMN08240021, study PRJNA423297) | Human gut metagenome, whole genome shotgun sequencing project. | reverse complement strand
GATCGATTACATGGTAGAAAAATTTCAATCGGCCGCCGCGATCACCGACCAGCTGCAAAGTCAAGGGTATTCGTATTTTTTCATTTGCCTGGACGGAAACCCGGTCGGGTATCTTGGCATCAAGCCGGACGGAGAAAAACTATTTCTTAGCAAGCTATATTTGCAGAAAGAATTCCGAGGCCGCGGATATGCCAGCCTGGCGTTTTCCTTTCTGGAAGAGTATTGCCGTCGGAGAAACCTGCGGGCCATCTGGCTAACCGTAAACCGCTATAATTTCGATACGATCCATATTTATGAGAAGAAAGGGTTTGTCAAGATACGCCAACAGGTGGCGGACATCGGCGGCGGATTCGTCATGGATGATTATATTATGGAGAAAACGCTTTCCTGTTCTTAGCCACCGCTGCTCTGCTTTCGGTATTCGGTCGGAGTGATGCCATATTCTTTTTGAAATAGTTTGGTAAAATAGTTCTGATCCGGAATGCCGCAGCGTTCCGCTATTTTGTGGATGGTTAGGGACGGATCGGCCAATAATTGGCGGGCATGAGACAGCCGTATCCTGGTAAGGTACTGATTGACGGTTTCTCCGTAGCGTTTGCGAAAAGCGTTCATCAACGTTACCTTACTGCAGAAAAACTGGCGGCACAGCAAAGAGATATTGATCTTTTCCATATAGTTGTGATCCAGATAGACTTTTACTTCGTGAACCAGGTCCTGCCGAATCAGCTTCAGCCGATTGTTCATGGTTAGGTACACCGCGCAGATGCGCATAATGTAGATATACGATGCGATTTTGTCTTTTGTGCTCACCGGAATTTGTTTCAATACCTGCTGCAGCCGGGCTTTATCGGCAACATACTTGTCGGCGGCGTTTTTTACGGCGTTGTGACTGTCGGGGGAAGAATCCAGAACCTGCCCCATCATCAGATATCCAATCAGCATATCCGCGTAATACAAGGGGGCTACCGCCTCGCATAGTCCAAATTGGCAATGGTAGATGGAAACCTCTTTGGATTCCCGTACCGTCCGAAACGCTTCCGCGTCGTTGAGCAAACATAATTTGCGCGCCTTGGGATTTTTTTGTATCAGAGCGCAGAACGGCCCCAGCTCTTCGGGATAAGCGGCGATTTCATGTTGGTTGGTGTCGTGGATGGAAATGCGGAAGCCTGTTACTTTATGTAGCTCCCGGAGCATGGTGTACACTTCTTCCTCGTTGGGTTCGATCTGAATCATGGTGCGTTGTTCGCGCCTCCTAGCTTTTTGTGGTAAAAAAGAAAAAATAATATTTTTCTTCTAATCATTATACTATTTTACGAAGCAATTGCAACGAATATTTTTTAATATAAAAAGAAGAATCGCCGGCTTTCTGCGTCCGCGATTCCGAGCCCACGGAAAAGGAGCATCAGGAATATGACTTATTCGATTGGAATTGATTTGGGTGGCACCAACATCGTTGCCGGACTGGTAGAGGAAACGTACCATATTCTGCTAAAAAAAAGCTGCCCGACGCTGGCGCCGCGTCCGGCGGAAGACATTTGCCGGGATATTGCGGTACTGTGCCAGGACTTGCTTCGGGATTGCCGAATGACCTGGGCGGATATTTCTTATGTGGGCGTGGGGGCCCCGGGCATTTTAAACAGTACCGATGGCGTGATTGAATACGCCAGCAACCTCCAGTTTCATAGGGTGCCTTTTGCCGCTATCTTAGGGGAACTGCTGGACAAGCAGGTTCTAATCGAGAACGATGCCAACGCGGCTGCTTATGGCGAATTTCTGGCGGGAGCCGGACGCGGTACCCATTCCTTGGTAGCCATTACGCTTGGAACGGGGATTGGCGGCGGCATCATCATCCACGATCAAGTCTATTCCGGGCACAATCACGCCGGCGCAGAGATCGGGCACATTGTCATTGAGGCGAAAGGAAAACCGTGTTCTTGCGGTAAATTAGGATGCTTTGAGGCGTATGCTTCCGCAACGGCGCTCATTCAGCAGACCAAGGAGAGTATGCTTCAGCACCAGGACAGTATCATGTGGGAACTTTGCGGAGGAGACATCCGGCAGGTAAGCGGTAAAACGGCTTTCGACGGGATGAGACGGCAAGATGGCGCGGCAAAGCAGGTCGTGAACAATTTCCTATACTATCTCAGCGTAGGCGTGGCCAATGTGATTACGATTCTGCAGCCGGAGGTGTTGTGTATCGGGGGCGGATTGAGTAAGGAAGGCGACTATATTCTGATTCCTCTCCGGAAACTGGTTGCGCAGCAAACCATTGACAAAGAGGAACAGAAGAGAACCAAAATCGTGGCAGCTAATTTGGGGAACGATGCCGGAGTGATTGGCGCGGCGATGCTTTACCGAGAAAAAATGCGATGATGGTTTCGGAGGATTGAGAATGAAACGGGAAGATCTATGTAACAAAATAGAAGAAGCCATTCCGGCGTTTGCTTTTTTGGGCGATTATCTGTCGTGCCGGCCTTATGGGAGCGGCCACATCAACGATACGTTTTTGATACGGTTCCGCAAGCCGGACGGGACGGTACAGCCCTATATTCTGCAGCGTATCAACCACGATATCTTTTGCCCGGAGGAGCTGATGGAAAACGTGCTGCTGGTTACCTCTTTTTTGCGGCAAAAAATTCTGTCGCTGGGAGGCGATCCGGAACGGGAAACTTTGTGTATCCTACCCACGAAACAGGGCGCTCCTTTTTACCGAGACAGCATAGGGTGCTATTGGAGAGGTTACCGCTTCATTGAAGACGCACGAACGTATGATCAGGTGGAACGTCCCGAACAATTCTACCAAAGTGCGGTGGCGTTTGGCCGCTTCCAGTTTTTATTAGCGGATTTCCCGGCGGAAAAGCTTCACGAGGTCATTCCTTTTTTTCATCATACGCGAAGCCGGTTTGAGGCCCTTCAGCATGCGGTGGAGGAAGACCGTTTGGATCGGGCTAAATTGGTGAAGAGGGAAATCGCTTTTGCCTATGAGCGCGAGACGGAGACCAGAATCCTGGTGGATTTGTTGGAATCGGGCCGCCTTCCTCTGCGGGTTACCCACAACGATACCAAACTGAACAATGTGATGCTGGACGATCGGACGGGGCAGGCGGTTTGCGTTATTGATTTGGACACGGTGATGCCGGGCTCCGCGCTGTACGACTTTGGGGACTCCATTCGGTTTGGAGCAAGCACCGGGGCGGAGGACGAGCCTGACCTGGATAAAGTACGATTTGACCAGAATTTGTTCCGGCAATATACCAAGGGGTATTGGAAAGGCTGTCAGGGTGTTCTGACTCCTTTGGAGGTAGAATTGCTGCCGACGGGGGCCAAATTGATGACCTTAGAATGCGGGATCCGTTTCTTGACAGACTTTTTGCAGGGAGACACCTATTTTAAAATACACCGGGAAGGTCATAACCTGGACCGCTGCCGGACGCAGTTTCATTTGGTTGCCGGGATGGAAGCTCAGTGGGATGCCATGAGAACCATTGTGGAGGAGAGTTGTACCGCGGTTTAGCGAAGGCTTGGAAAGGATGGCGGGTGAATATGGCGGATCAAAGCATCGAGAGCATTGACCAAAATTTTCGAATTGAGACAAAGCTGGGAGAATCAGACCTGGTTTGGCGGGATGCCAGGTTGGAACCCTTTCAGGGATACGGCCTGTATCGTTTCCGAGAGGAATCGGGGTTTCGAAGAATGCCCGCGGCAATCGCGGCACAGATAAGTGACAGCGTGGGCTGGCTGAACAGCCATACAGCCGGTGGACGCATTCGTTTTATCTCGGATTCCCGGTACGTGGCCATTCACGCAAACATGCCGGGAGTGACGCGTTTTCCGCATATGACGCTGGCGGGCTCCTCCGGGTTCGATCTCTATGTGGAAGAGGATGGAACAAGTCGTTATTGCGGGACCTACATGCCTCCGGTGGATATGAAGGATGGCTATGAATCCATTTTGTATTTCCCGGATCGGCGCAGGCGATCTTTCTTGATTCATTTTCCACTGTACAATAGCGTGGATTTTCTAGCGGTAGGATTGCAGGAGGGGGCGTTTCTGGGAGAAAGCGAACCATATAGAATTTCCCAGCCTGTCTTATTCTATGGTTCCTCCATTACCCAGGGAGGGTGTGCGTCGCGTCCCGGGAATTGCTACCCGGCTATTTTGTCTCGTCTGTTGAACTGCGACCATTGGAACTTGGGCTTTTCCGGCAGCGCACTGGGGGAAAAAGGGATGGCGGAATACGTGGCCGGCTTAGACTTGAGCGCATTCGTATGCGACTACGATCACAACGCGCCGGATCGGCGGCATCTGGCCGAGACCTTGCCGGCGTTTTTCCGGATTTTTCGCCAGAGCCAGCCGGATACTCCTGTTTTGCTGATTTCCAAGCCGGATTTCGATGCGGATCCCGCAGCCAACGGCCTGCGGCGGGAGGTCGTTCGGTCTGTCTGGGAGCAGGCCCGAAAGAAGGGGGACCGGCATGTTTATTTTGTGGATGGGGAAACCTTGTTCCAGGTGCGTTTCCGCGATTGTTGTACGGTGGATACCGTTCACCCTAACGATCTGGGTTTTGTTCGGATGGCGGATACCATCGTGCCGGTTTTGTGCCAGGCGCTGCAGGAACGAGAGTCATAATCTGTTGCTGAAAAACAGTGCGGAAACGCGGACCGCGCTGCCTGATTTGTTCCCGTTTGGCCGGCCGCCGGACGGGAACATTTTTTTGTGGGAAATTTTACGGTTGAAAATAGTGTAAAAGTTATGTAAAATAAAAAAGCAAATTGTGTAAAGTTTTGTTGGGGTACCATGCCCCTGGGAGGAAACTGCAGGTGGGATTGCTTGAGATATTGACGGTGTTGGGCGGCATTGGCCTTTTCCTATACGGGATGAGTCTGATGGGAAGTTCCTTGGAGAAGGTAGCCGGCGCCGGACTGGAGCGGACGCTGGAGAAGCTGACCAACAACAAGCTTAAGGGTGTGGTTTTGGGCGCCGTGGTAACCGCGGTTATCCAAAGCTCTTCGGCTACTGCCGTCATGACGATTGGTTTTGTCAACGCCGGGATTATGACGCTGGCCCAGGCGATTCCTGTAGTGATGGGGGCCAATATCGGTACTACCATAACGGGCCAGATTTTGCGCTTGTCTGATGTATCCGGCGAAAATCTGGTGATGACGCTGTTGAAACCCTCTTCTTTTGCCCCCGTCTGCATCGCCGTGGGGGCAGCCATTACCCTGATTTCCAAAAAACGAAAAACGAAAGACATTGCCAGTATTCTGATTGGATTTGGTATTTTGTTTGTGGGGATTACGACCATGGAAGGGGCCCTGAACCCTCTGAAAGAATCCCAGGCATTCCAAAACCTGTTTTCTTCTTTCGAAAATCCGTTTCTAGGAGTACTGGTTGGAACGCTCGTCACCGCGATTTTGCAGAGTTCCTCCGCTTCCGTAGGAGTTCTGCAGGCGGTTTCTTCTACCGGCGCCGTTACGTTTGCTATGGCCGCGCCCATTATTATGGGCCAAAATATTGGAAAGTGCGTAACGGTCATTTTGGCCAGTATCGGTACCAACAAGAAAGCAAAGCGGGCAGTGGCGGTAAACGTCATTGTCAACGTAGCGGGAACGGTTCTTTTTTTAGTCGGTATTTATGGATTTCAATATTTGGTTGGCTTTTCCTTTTGGCAAAGTACGGCGGACAAGGCCATGATCGCCAATTTTCACAGTTTGTTCAACATTATTACGGCAGTTGTCTTTTTACCGTTTACCAATCTGCTGGCCAAGCTATCTTCTTATTTGGTCAAAGACAATCAGCCTTCCAAAATCGATCAGGAGCTGGCGCTGCTGGACGAACGTTTCTTGAAAACGCCATCGCTGGCGCTGGAACAATGTAAAAAAGTGATTCTCAGCATGGGGGATGCGGTAAAAGAGAACTTTGGGATCGCTTCCAGCCTGATGGAGAATTACAATGAAAAACAACTGGAATTGCTCCAGGAGAATGAAAAGTTTTTGGATCGGACCGAATCGGTGCTGACGGATTACTTGGTGAAGATTACCGGCAAAGGCATTGACGACGAGAGCAGTCAGATTGCCACGGAGAATATCCATACCATCGGCGATATGGAACGAATCGGAGATTATTGTAAAAATGTGGCGGAGGTGGCAGAGCACAATTCCGGCGCGGGAATCCGTTTCTCGGAAGAAGGGCAGACGGAATATTCCTATCTGAAGTCGGCCGTTAAGGAAATCATTGATTTGACGGTGGAGTCTTACCAATTGGAGAACGAGTCACTGGCCTTTCAGGTGGAACCGCTGGAGGAAACCATCGATTTGCTGGTGGAGACTCTGAAATCCAAGCACATCGAACGGCTGCAATCCGGTCAATGCAGTACGCAAAGCGGTATTTCCTACGTGGAAATGCTGAACAACATGGAACGAATTTCCGACCATTGTTCCAATATCGCGGTTCATATCATCCAACGGAAAAGTCACAACGAGGCGTTTGACGTGCACGTCCATCTCAAGCAGATGCACGCCGGAAACTCGGAACAGTACGCTGCATTTTACAACCATTACCGTTCTTTGTACTGCGATCCGGTTCGCCAGCTGCATAAGGGCCAGGCTGTTCCGCCGCTGCCGGACGATACGGCGGCTTTGACATAAAGTGGATTTTGGGAATTGACAAGCTGTTTTTCTTTGTGGTATGATACAAAAGACGTCCGGAAATCATCTTTATTGAGTGAGATTTTCGGATTTTTATTTTTGATGGTACCAAAAAAGCACCACATACGACTGATTATTTGTCGGGTTGCCAGTGTGAAAGAATTTCCGGAAGCATCATGTTCCTTCCCTGACGACACGGGACAAACGATGATTTCCTGCAAATACGAATTTGATATTGCCGCGGAAGCGGCCGAATGGAGGATAAGATGAACAACGTTCCAACGGTATTGGTTGTCATGGGAAGCGATTCGGATTTTGGCGTCATGAAGAGCTGCTTATCTGTTCTAAAAACGTTCCAGGTCTCATTTGATTGTGTGGTATGTTCCGCACACCGGACCCCGGACCAGGCCGCACAGCTTGCCAAAACGGCGAAGGAGAAAGGGTATGGCTGTATCATTGCCGCTGCGGGCAAAGCGGCTCACTTACCCGGGGTGTTGGCCGCGTATACCATTTTACCTGTGATCGGGGTGCCGATCCAATCCGATGCGTTGGAGGGGATGGATGCTCTTCTGTCGATTGCTCAGATGCCGCCCGGCATTCCGGTAGCCACGGTAGCGATCAACGGAGCGGACAACGCAGCGGTGCTTGCTGTTCAGATCTTATCGGGTGCGTATCCTGTGCTGGCTGATCGGCTGAGCGCATATAAAACGGAGCTTGCGGAAAAAGTAGCGAAGAAAAATCAGGCATTGCAAGAGAAAATAGTGGAACTATAACTGGTTTGATTGGAGGCGCAGGGAATATGTCAAGTTACAAAGACGCCGGCGTGGATGTGGAGGCTGGTTACGAAGCGGTCCGGATGATGCGGGAGCACGTCCGGAAGACGGCCCGACCCGAGGTGTTGGCTGGCTTGGGTGGATTTGGTTCGTTGTTTGAGCTGGATCTCAGCAAGTATGACAGTCCGGTTCTGGTTTCCGGGACGGATGGCGTAGGGACGAAACTGAAAATTTCCTTTTTGATGGGGAAAGTGGATACGGTTGGAATCGACTGTGTGGCAATGTGTGTAAACGATATCGTGTGCAGCGGTGCGGAGCCTCTCTTCTTCCTGGACTACATTGCGGTAGGAAGAAACAAGCCTCAAGTGGTGGCGGATATCGTCAAAGGTGTGGCGGAAGGCTGTGTTCAGGCCGGTTGTGCTCTGGTTGGCGGGGAAACCGCGGAGATGCCAGGATTCTACAACGCGGAAGAGTTTGACATCGCCGGTTTTGCGGTAGGCGCCGTTTCCAAAAAAGCAGTTATTACCGGGAGCAAGGTGAAGGCGGGCGACGTGTTGATTGGGCTTCCTTCTTCCGGCATTCACAGCAATGGTTACTCTTTGGTGCGGAAGATCTTCAACCCTTCTTATGAGCGAATGGGAGAATTTGTCAACGGACTCAACTGTACGCTGGCGGAAGAATTGCTGCGCCCCACGAAGATTTACGTGAAAATCATGCTGGATTTGTTTGCGCACTTTGAGATCAAAGGAATATCTCATATTACGGGGGGCGGCTTTTTTGAAAACATTCCCCGCATGAGTCCCAACAAGCTGTCTTATTCGATCGAGAAAGGCTCCTGGCCGGTTTTGCCTATCTTTTCCATGCTCCAGCGTCTTGGTCACGTGTCGGATGCGGATATGTTCAATACGTTCAATATGGGAATCGGTATGGTAATGGCTGTTGAGGAGTCCGTGGCGGAGGATGTGATTCGCTATTTGGGTCAAAAGGGCGAACTGGCCTACCGGATCGGTTCCGTACAGGATGCGGAAGAGGAAGAGACGGAAGAAGAGGTTTCGCTGTGCATGGCGCCGGAGGACGAGGAAGCCGTTGTCAAAAGCGTAGAACGTCCTGTTTTGTCAAAGGGCGGCGTGACCATATGTTAAAGATCGGCGTATTGGTATCCGGCGGCGGCACGAACCTTCAGGCGATTCTTGATCGAATGGAACAAGGCAGGCTGCCGGAATGTGAAATTGTGACGGTGATTTCCAGCCGTCCCGGTGCGTACGCCATGGAACGTGCGGCGAATCATGGCGTACCTTCCGTTTGCCTTGCCCGGAAAGACTATGGCAGCATCGAAGAATACGATGCTGCTCTTTTGCGTCATCTCCGGGCAAACCAGGTGGATCTGGTGGTGCTTGCCGGGTTCCTAACCTTGCTGGGAAGCACGTTTTTGGAGTCGTATCGAAATCGGGTAATCAACGTCCATCCCTCCCTGATTCCTTCTTTTTGCGGGAAAGGGTATTATGGGTTGATTCCCCATCAGGAGGCGCTGCGGTACGGTGTGAAGGTAACGGGGGCAACCGTTCATTTTGTCGAGTTGGAAGCTGACGCCGGTCCCATCATTTTGCAAAAGGCAGTGGATATCCGGGAAGAGGATACGCCGGAGACCCTTCAACAGCGCGTTATGAAAGAGGCGGAGTGGGAGATTTTGCCGGAAGCCATCCGGCTGATCGCCGCCGGCCGCGTACGGGTGGAAGGAAGAGTCGTCAGGATTTTGCCGGAATCGTCCGCTTGTGGGACGGCGGGTTGTTTGGAAAGGTAGGACGAGTCATGAAAGTATTGGTAGTAGGCGGGGGCGGCAGAGAGCACGCCATTGTATGGAAGCTTGCGCAAAGCAGGCATGTGACGGAATTGGTTTGTGCGCCGGGAAATGGCGGGATTGCCCAGCTGGCCGCCTGTGTCCCGATTTCTCCGATGGATAAAGAGGGAATGCTGCAGTTTGCCTTGGCCAATCAGATGGATATGGTAGTGGTAGCGCCGGATGATCCGTTGAGTATTGGAATGGTGGACTATCTGGAGGCTGCCGGAGTGCGGGCGTTTGGTCCTTGCCAGGCGGCTGCTAAGCTGGAGTCCAGCAAGGTGTTCTCCAAATCTCTGATGAAAAAATATCATATTCCCACAGCAGATTATGCCGTTTTTACAGACAGCGCTTCGGCTCAGCAATATTTGGAACGGCCGGAACAAACCTTTCCGGCGGTGATCAAAGCCGATGGCCTTGCTTTAGGGAAAGGCGTTATTCTGGCGCCCAACTTGCAGGAAGCCAGAGAAGCGGTTCAATCGATGATGGAAGAAAAACGATTTGGCGACTCGGGTTCTCAAATTGTAATTGAAGAATACATGACCGGGCCGGAGGTGACGGTGCTGGCCTTTACGGATGGCAATACGATCGTCCCCATGGTTTCTTCTCAGGATCACAAGCGGGCATACGATGGCGATCAGGGACCGAATACCGGTGGAATGGGAGCTTTTTCCCCAAGCCGGTATTATACGGAGGATGTGGCTAAGAGATGTATGGAGACCATCTTTCTGCCGACCATCCAGGCGCTGCGGGCGGAGAAGATCCAATACAAAGGTGTCTTGTATTTTGGCTTGATGCTGACGCCGGACGGGCCCAAAGTCGTAGAATACAATGCCCGGTTCGGGGATCCGGAAACGCAGTGTGTGCTGCCCAGGCTCGAAACGGATTTGTATGAGATTTTCCAGGCGGTGATCGATGAAAAGCTGGACTCAGTGCCGATCCGCTGGTCACCGGACGCGGCTTGCTGTGTGGTATTGGCATCGGGAGGGTATCCCGTGTCCTATGCCAAGGGATACGATATTGCCGGCATTCCGGAAGCGGAAGCTTGCGGGGCGCTTGTCTTTCATGCAGGTACGCAGCAAAAGGATGGACGGTATCTGACGTCAGGCGGGCGCGTTCTTGGCGTAACCGCTTTGGGCGCTTCTTTGGGCGACGCGATTGCGAAGGCCTATCAGGCGGCGGAAAAGATATCCTGGAAAGACATGCATTATCGGAAGGACATTGGAATCAAATAGGTTTTGGGTAAAAAGGGGTTGTAAAAAGTTCCTTCTTGAAAAAACACTACGAGATAAAGTTGGAGAATCCCGCAAAAGATACGAATTCATGTCATCTTTTGTGGGATTTATTATAGTTGTTTTGGAAATTTTGAGTTTTCCACAGCCTCTTCGGTTGCTATGGCGATCCTAATCGTCAAAAGTGTTGAATGCTTCACAATCTTCGCCCAATCCGTAACGATGGGCGCTCTCATAAACACGTATCCAATCTCCTCTTTCAGACGAAATCGTAGTCGTCAAAATCCAACCCCCCTTCCAGTATTTGAAAATTGTCCGGGTAATTACAAAATCCGGGAAGCTGCTGATATTGGCGGACGATTTCTTCCGCTTTTTTGATTCTTTTTCCTTTTTTCTTCTCGTTTACCATAGAATTGTATCCGGCATCTTGATAAACATTGTTATTGGTGCACCGGTTCATTACTCTCTCTGGAACATCAATAACCGCATTCTGCTCTTTTGCAGTGGCTAAAATGACGATTCATGCTGCAATTTCAACGATTCCCCCCAAAACTGCATTATCTACTAGTGCAATAGTTCCATACGGATCCATATCCTTCACCGGATTCCTTATTTATAGCGATACTTTTAAGCGCTTCGCTTATCCAACATAAAATTTCAGACATATCAATATGCTCGGTTGGGATCCAACCCACTTGTAACCATCGGTAATTCTTCACTTTATGCAATATCGTGTAAACGAAGAAAAAGTAAGAGGCGATTCTAATATACGGCATAAATCCGCTAAACTACTTCCATCTTCTTCATTAGACCATGTTCCCGTATCTTTCGTTTGTACGCTTGAATACTCCAATTCCTCAAAAGCAGATAGAGAATCCCAGAAAGCCGTTGGAAAACGATCTTTAATGATATCTCGTGTTTCGGGATTCATCTTCTTATAAAATTCCTCCGTAACATATATATAATCAAATGCAAAGAGTCCGCCGGGTTTTATTATGCGATAGATTTCTTTCAATGCTTTATCTCGATTGCCTTCTATGTTAATGATGGCCGCACTTCCGGAGCCTACATCAATGCAATCATCGTTAAACGGCATATCACAAACATTGAAAGCCGCGTATTCAATATTCGGCGGAGGGTTGTCCATTTGTTTGAAAAGATTATACCACTCTCTTACTACCGTTGGGCACAAATCACTAATCATAATATTGGCATTGTAATCATTCATTAGTGTTGCGGGAACAAAGCCGGCCCCCGGACCTGCGCATATCTCGACAATTAACCCGCCATGCGAAGCGATCCTTTCCCCTGTTTCGGCGTTCCGTTTCCATCCTTGGCGTTCCATATCTTCACGCCATCTATAGTATATCCATTTTTCCTCAACCATTTTTTTTGCGTAATCGATATTGTATTCCAATTCTTCTTGAGGAACAAAATGTGGAAATCCATACATTTCATATGGACGATTAAAATATTTCTCAAACATCTTTCAGTCTCCTTATCATATAAACTTATCACTATAATACATCGCCAGGTTATTCTCACAATACCCAAACAGATTATACCATCATGGGAGAACGGATTATCCGCATTCAAAAAAACAGTCTGCCTCCGGGTTATAATAGCGGCTCTGCAGGTAGTACCAGACCTGCCCCACGTATCATAACGATAGACCGCGACCGTTTCCTGTGCCTGATTGACAATTCGGACGATGTCTCCCGGAACGTTTTGGATATACCAATAATCCATTCCGTCAAGAGAAAACCCTTCGATGTTTCCGGCAGCGTCATACTAATAGGATATACGATTCGTTCTATTTGATCCGTTTTTACTCTGCTTCTGCCTCATCGGATAACAAAAAGAAGTCGCGCATATCGATCTGCGGAAGCAATGCCAAATAACCGTCAAGCTTCTCCGGATCTTCGCACAGCGGGTAATCGCGGAATGGAAGATCAAAAGTACTGGCGTGGTCGTATGATTCCGGTTGGGATGCCGGTCGCATTCTTAATACCCCTGACAATCCCTCGCTCTGGTCAAATCCAAGAGCGACAAAACTGATCTTTTCTGCCGAACGCAGGTATATGCCAATGTCTGCCGTGGTAACCTCAGAACGGAAGCGGAATTGTTGTCTTTCTTCCGGATCCAAATCCCAAAACAGATATCTCCACCCCTTTTTCAGTAAGCTGGTAGCATCGTATGTTCCTGTAAATTCATTCTTTTTGTCCTTTAATGTTTCTGCAATAAGAGAAGGATAGTCCTCTAAAAATGTGTAGCTGCTATAGTCGAAGGAATAAAGAAACTTGTAATGCTGCCCGGTTTGTTTATCATCTACATAGAAACAATCCTCTAAAAACAGCATATGACATTGTTTTTCTATATCTAGTTCACAATAGTACCAATCCCCGTGTACTCCAACTCCGAACAATCCATAGTTTCCCTGATGTTCGACATTAAAATTCATGCGATATTCCCACTCCGCTTGTTCCATATCAGCAATAACATAATCACAAGTTTTCCGGATTTCTTTTTGGGATAACGTGCCAACCCAATCGCAGGACCCCAGAAGGATACAGAAAAAACAGCCACAAATGGTAAATAGAATTCTCCTTTTCTTCGACAATTCAATCCCCTCCTTTATTTATTTGTAAAGATAGGTCATGCCATCTTTTTTGTGATTCTCTGTTACCATGCTAATCTCTCGCACTCCGTGCGAAAAAGTCTTCAAAAGTGTACCAATTTCCCATCCAATAGATCAGTTCCTTCCCATTCCTATCGCATCGTGCATCGCCGTTATGATACCACGGCACTTGTCAGGAATTTCCTGAAACCTTTTTAAGGATTTGAAATCGTCTCGGTAGTTTACCTTTTGTTTCCGGACAGCAATGCTTGTCTAGATGAAATAGGCTTTAGCGGCAGACTAAATATTAGTCATTGTCGTTTAAAACAACTTCTATTCCTAATAATTCTTGCTTGAGCGTTGGAAGCTTTTTACAAAATTTTTCCAGTAATCCCATCTCTGTATTGAGATAAAAGCAACAATTATGACTACTGTACTTTCCGCCATCATCCAATTCCATGAAGACTTCAATCCAAATATGACCACCTTTATCTTTATGTATAAATCTAAATGTTATGCAAGCGGTGGAAATATCTCCTTTTTTACCACTTTCCCAAAAAAATTCTTTCGTTTTTCCATTAATAAAATCATTTAAGCCATTAAATAATGTATCAATGCTATCATCTGACATATATATATCATTTGTGGCTACAACATGACTAGATGCACAGGTAATTTTAACCTGATAGCAAAAAACATCCTGCCAAATCTTTTCTATCAAAATATAATCTGTCATTTTCCCTCCATACTTATTTAAATTTAAAATCATCAAATATTTTTAATGTCTGGCTATAAACATATCTCAATCCCAGCAATTTGCCCCACGTATCATAACGATAGACCGCGACCGTTTCCTGTGCCTGATTAACAATTCGGACGATGTCTCCCGGAACGTTTTTGATATACCAATAATCCATTCCGTCAAGAGAAAAACCTTCGATGTTTCCGGCAGCGTCATAATAATAGGA
>PPYF01066190.1_pt1 | contig 14076 bp, 10 predicted proteins | sample 1559871 | NCBI WGS metagenome assembly PPYF01 (sample SAMN08240021, study PRJNA423297) | Human gut metagenome, whole genome shotgun sequencing project. | reverse complement strand
TAAACGCGGTGCAAAAATAAGAATTTGTTTTTATATTCGCACATAAATTCATATTAAAATAAAAAAAAATGGGAAAAAGCAGCTTCTTGCAAGATTTTAAGGCGTTCGCAATGCGCGGAAACGTCATTGACATGGCAGTCGGTGTCATCATCGGCGGAGCCTTCGGTAAAATAGTATCTTCCATTGTGGCCGATGTCATCATGCCTCCCATCGGATTGCTGGTAGGTGGCGTGAACTTTACAGATTTGAAACTACAATTAAAGCCGGCCGAAGTAGTGGATGGAGTTGAAAAAGCTGCCGTAACGTTGAATTATGGCAACTTCCTACAAGCTACTTTCGACTTTATCATCATTGCTTTTTCTATATTCTTATTTATAAGATTACTTGCCAAGCTGAATCGCAAGAAAGAAGAAGTTCCTGCTCCCGCCGCCCCACCTGCCCCTAGCAAGGAAGAGGTATTACTTACAGAAATCCGTGACTTGTTGAAGGAACAGGCTGGCAAAAAATAAAATATTATCCACACAAAAAAACGGGCTGCCCTCAAATGCTTGTCGGACAGCCCGTGATTTATATACCAGCCGACATTTCCTAAACATTCCAATCTTTTTTTTGCATATTTTTCCACAAGGAAGCAGGAAGAACAAAGTTTTTCCAATTCAATTATAAAAAGCCTCAACAGCATGACGGATTTTTATTTTTTCTGAGTATCTTTGCGGCACGAAATCATTTACATATCTTAATATATATATGCAAGAAAAGATCATTATTCTCGACTTCGGTTCACAAACCACACAGCTCATAGCCCGTCGCGTTCGCGAACTGAATACTTATTGCGAGATTGTGCCTTACAACAAATTTCCACACAATGATCCGTCCATAATCGGCGTTATCCTTTCGGGAAGCCCTTTCTCGGTGTATGATGAAAGCGCCTTTAAAGTCGATTTGAGTGACATTCGCGGAAAGTATCCTATTTTGGGTATCTGCTATGGTGCACAGTTCATGTCTTATACAAACGGTGGGAAAGTGGAACCGGCCGGCACACGTGAATACGGACGTGCACACCTTTCCACTTTCGACCAAGAGAACCCACTATTGAAGAACGTCCGTGAACACTCACAAGTATGGATGAGCCACGGAGATACCATCACCGCCATTCCGGAGAATTTCAAAATTATCGCTTCAACAGATAAAGTAGCCATCGCTGCTTATCAAATAAAGGAAGAGAAAGTATGGGGAGTACAGTTCCACCCGGAAGTGTTCCACAGTGAAGACGGAACCCAGCTTCTGAAAAATTTTGTAGTCGACATTTGCGGGGGGAAACAGGACTGGAGCGCTGCCTCTTTCATTGAAACGACTGTAGCCGAACTGAAAGCGCAACTGGGAAATGACAAAGTAGTACTGGGGCTGAGTGGCGGAGTAGACTCATCTGTGGCAGCCGTATTATTAAATAAAGCGATAGGCAAGAATCTTACCTGCATTTTTGTAGATCACGGCATGCTGCGTAAGAACGAATTCAAAAATGTACTCCATGATTATGAATGTCTCGGACTGAATGTAATCGGAGTGGATGCCAGCCAAAAATTCTTCAGTGAACTGGCAGGTGTGGAAGAACCTGAGAAGAAGCGTAAGATTATCGGCAAAGGTTTTATTGACGTATTCGATGAAGAAGCTCATAAAATTAAAGATGTGAAATGGCTGGCACAAGGTACCATTTATCCTGACTGTATCGAGTCATTAAGTATCACCGGCACTGTAATCAAAAGTCATCACAACGTAGGTGGACTGCCCGAAAAAATGAATTTGAAACTATGCGAGCCTCTGCGTCTGCTATTCAAGGATGAAGTACGCCACGTAGGTCGTGAACTGGGTATGCCGGAACATCTGATTACACGCCATCCATTCCCCGGACCAGGACTTGCGGTACGTATTTTGGGTGATATCACTCCTGAGAAAGTACGTATTCTGCAAGACGCCGATGATATCTATATCCAAGGATTGAGAGACTGGAAAGTGAAAGACTCGGACGGAAACGAAACATCCCTTTACCACCAAGTATGGCAGGCAGGCGTAATCTTGCTACCCGTACAAAGTGTGGGAGTAATGGGGGACGAACGTACATACGAACGTGCCGTTGCCCTACGTGCCGTAACTAGTACGGATGCCATGACCGCCGACTGGGCTCATCTTCCCTATGAATTTATGGCTAAGGTTTCAAACGACATAATCAATAAAGTAAAAGGTGTAAACCGCGTATGCTATGATATCTCGTCCAAACCGCCTGCCACAATTGAGTGGGAATAATAGACAACCAACTAATAACTTAAAAACAACATAACGGAATGAAACAAGATATGATTGTTATCTTGGATTTGGGAAGCACCGAAAACACCGTGCTTGCCAGAGCCATTCGTGCTTTGGGTGTATATAGTGAAATTTACCCGCACGATATCACAGCCGCCGAGCTGACAGCATTGCCCAATGTAAAGGGTGTCATTATCAATGGCGGTCCCAACCATGTAATTGACGGAGTGGATATTGACGTGCTTCCCGAGATTTACAAAGCAGGGATCCCCGTAATGGCTGCCGGTCATGACAAAGCATGTTGCGAAGTGAAGCTTCCCCAACTGACGGATGATGTGGAAGCAATAAAGAATGCTGTACAATCGTTTGTTTTTGATACCTGCAAGGCAGAGGCTAACTGGAATATGACAAACTTTGTCAATGACCAGATTGAATTGATCCGCCGCCAGGTAGGCGACAAGAAAGTATTATTGGCACTTTCCGGAGGTGTAGACAGTTCTGTAGTAGCAGCCCTGTTGCTGAAAGCCATCGGCAATAATCTGGTCTGCGTACATGTGAACCATGGATTAATGCGCAAAGGTGAATCGGAAGCAGTAATTGAAGTTTTCAAAAATCAGTTGAACGCTAATTTGATTTACGTGGATGCTACAGACCGTTTCCTGAGTAAACTGGAAAATGTAACTGATCCGGAGCAGAAACGCAAGATTATCGGTGGTGAATTTATTCGTGTGTTCGAAGAGGAAGCCCGTAAGCTAAATGGAATCGACTTTTTGGGACAAGGTACAATTTATCCTGATATCGTAGAAAGTGGTACTAAAACAGCCAAAATGGTTAAATCCCATCACAATGTAGGTGGCTTACCCGAGGATTTACAGTTTGAATTAGTAGAACCTTTACGCCAGTTGTTCAAAGACGAAGTCCGTGCCTGCGGAGTGGAACTTGGTTTACCATACGACATGGTCTACCGTCAGCCGTTCCCTGGTCCTGGTTTGGGAGTGCGCTGTTTGGGGGCTATCACTCGTGACCGCTTGGAAGCTGTTCGCGAATCGGACGCCATCTTGCGTGAAGAATTCCAACTGGCAGGCTTGGACAAGAAAGTATGGCAATATTTCACCGTAGTACCCGATTTCAAATCAGTAGGCGTGCGTGACAATGCCCGTTCATTTGACTGGCCTGTTATTATCCGAGCTGTCAACACCGTAGATGCTATGACAGCTACTATCGAACCGATAGACTGGTCCATTCTGATGAAAATTACCGACCGTATTCTAAAAGAAGTAAAGAATGTGAACCGCGTATGCTATGACCTGTCGCCCAAACCCAATGCGACCATTGAGTGGGAATAAAAAATATACTTCAAACCATGTAAGATCCCGAAACTAAAAGTTTCGGGATCTTTTTTATATTCAAGTTCTTCACTTTGCCCCCAATGACACTAGAACAAGAACCATAAAATTTTTCGTTTTTTTGATATTTCCGCTTCAATATTTACATCCAAGGAATCAAAGCTCTATAATCTCCTCATTACAAATGGTCAGTTTGCCGGCTCCGTTTTCTGTAACTACCCAAGAATTTTCAATGCCGACCGGTCCTACTCCCGGCAATACGATTTTAGGTTCAAGGGCAAACACCATTCCCTCTTCCAACTCCCTCCGGATACGCGGAGCCAACACTGGTGCCTCATTGATTTCCAACCCGATGCCGTGTCCTATAAAACGTGCCTGTTGGGACACCCCCATAAAACGATCGGCAAATCCGGCTTTCGTCACGATCTCAATGGCCGCATTATAAAGATCCTCGCACACCACACCAGGCGCCGTCATAGAGGCAACCTTATCCTGCACTTCAAGACAGACTTGATGAGCTGCATAAGCCTCATCATTTAATTTTCCAATGGAGAACACACGACTCATATCGCACATATATCCGTAAAAGTTTCCCCCTATATCCACCATTACACTATACCCCTCTTTCAACAAAGTTCCATTCATTCCTCCGGGCAAAGACGGATCCAATCCCTTACCACCTAAGGCAAAATCATAAGGCGAAGGAGTAGCTGCATTATCTCCGGCCAACACACTTCCCATAAATATCTCCATACTCTGACCAAATACTCTGAATATTCCCAGACAACCTTCCAGTCGCATCAGGCGTTCCACCTCAACAGATAGTTCACGATCAGTCATCCCCGGATGGTATACATCGGGAATCTTACTATATGCTCGAGCATGTAAAGCAGCCGACCGACGAAAAAGTTCAATCTCCAGCGGAGTCTTTACGCTACGCGCTTCACGAATAATAGCAGTTCCATCCACGACCTCCGATTCAGGAAAAAGAGATGCAAGACGCATATAGTCCGCATAAGGCAGTTCCCCGCCTTCCAACATTATCTTTGAAGCTACAGGTATACCATTTTCTTTTAACAAGTCCACTATCTGCTCAGGTTTACGAATAGGGAATACAAATTCTCCCACAATATTATTAGGACGTTTTACAAAGAGAAGTGCCGGTGAATGAAGCGGTAAATAAAGATAGCCGTTCACTATCTCACCATACGTATAAAGCAAATTTACATTACAAGCTATCAGGGCAGCATCAATGCCTTGTTGAGCCATCAAATAGCGTATTTTATCTCGACGAAATTTCAATTCGGGTTGTAACATAAGTAATATTATCTGATTATTTAAAATACTGAGTACAAAAATAACAGATTTCAGTCAGTATAAAGGATAGTAGTTCCAAAAAAGAGAAAGGATATATTAAAACTCACTAATTTTGGATGATTAGTTTGAAAACAGTGTTCAATTATATTAAATTTGCAAACGAATTGACAAACAAAGTATCTTTCATGTTCAACGGTATCAAAAAATATGTGGTAAGAATAGTATGCGTAATTATGTTATTACTCGTACAATTTGATGTATGCGCTCCACTGATTGATGCCAATCTGGCTATGGTAGAAACGATGGAACAACCCACCCTGCCTTCTGACAACAATGAAGAAAACAGAGGAGAAGAAACTTATTATTTCCAGTCGGGACGTGCACAACTGCCAAACAGTCGTTTTTTACCCTGCACTATCGACATGCTGGTCAATCTTTTTGCTATTCCCCAAGTTCCGGTACAAAGTTACACACCTGTCAGTGAAAATCCGGGGAAAGTGGTACATCATCACATTATCTTTTGTGTGTACCGCATTTAATATGTCACATTAAAGCATATTCATACATATTGGCCTTGTATTCTGAAAGATTTGAATGCAAGCCGGATCTTTTATTTACTCAAACTCAATTATTAATCTTTTTAAATTGTATTCGTAATTTCATGAAGAGTAATTTTCAGAAAATTGCGGTCCTGTGTACATGCACAGGATTGCTATGCTCTTGTGGTCAATCGGACAACAAGCAGGAACATCACAAAGAATTCATTCCCATCACCATTCTTCACCCCACAACCATTGAGTTTCCACGCTCATATGTAGCTGATGTGCAAGCTATACAGTTTGTAGAAATTAAGCCCAAAGTGGAAGGATTTGTTCAACAAATATATGTAGACGAAGGACAGAAAGTCAAAAAAGGACAGCCCCTATTCCAACTCAGTTCCGACCAATATAGCGAAACGGTAAAAGAGGCGCAAGCCAATTACAAACAAGCACAGGCACAATATGAAATGGCAAATTATGAAGCCGAAAGAATAGGCCGGCTGGTTGACAAACAAATCTTATCAAAAATCCGACTCGACCAAGCCAATAAAGAAAAAGAAGTAGCCCAAATGAAAGTGGAACAGGCAAAAGCACAAATGCAACGTTCACAGATGGATTATTCTTACACCACTATCACTGCCCCTTTTGACGGCTACATAGACCGTATTCCTTATAAGACGGGAAGTCTGGTAAATCCGCAAAGCTTACTGACTACCGTAAGTGATATTTCCGAGATCTTTGCTTACTATAAAGTGAACGAAAGCGAGTATCTGGAATACAAGCGCCAACAACTTAGCGGACAAAAACAGCACGAAGAAAATAATGTGGAACTGATTTTGTCAGACGGTTCCATCTACTCCCACAAAGGCACATTAGAAACTGTAGAAGGTGACTTTGAACGAGGAACCGGCTCCATTGCCTTCCGTGTCCGTTTTCCGAACCCGGACGGACTGCTGAAACATGGAGTGACTGGAAAAGTACGTATGATGACCCAAATGGACAACATCTGCCTAGTTCCCCAGAAATCAACATTCGAAATTCAAGATTTCACTTATGTATATACCGTTGATAGTGCCAGTGTAGTAAAAGTACGCAGCTTCCAACCGCTGGAACGCTATAATAATTACTATGTGACACAAGACTTCTCTCCTAACACTGCCATCGTATACGAGGGAGTGCAAATGATGAAGGATGGCATTACCATCAAGACTGATACCATTGATATGGAAGCAATCAGAAAAGAAGTTGAATTAAAACAACCTATCGTAAAATAAAACGGACAGTTTATGTTTAAGCTATTTATAAAAAGACCGATACTTTCAGGAGTAATCTCCGTCATTATCGTCTGCTTGGGCGTACTGTCTATTTTGACACTGCCCATCACTCAGTTTCCCGATATCGTACCCCCATCTGTAACGGTAACCGCCCGATACACCGGGGCTAGTGCCGATGTGATGTCTAAAACAGTCGCCACCCCGTTAGAGCGTGCCATCAACGGAGTACCCGGCATGACCTACATGACCACTGTTTGTACCAACGACGGTATGTCCCTTACTACTATTTATTTTAAAGTGGGAACCGATCCGGACGTAGCTGCCGTAAATGTACAGAACCGTGTGACTACCGTACTAGACGAATTGCCTGAAGAAGTAATCCGTGCCGGAGTTATTACAGAAAAAGAAGTAAACAGTATGTTGATGTACTTGAACATCATGAGTACGGACAGTGCACATACCGAAAAGTTTGTTTATAACTTTGCCGATATCAATATTTTGCGCGAATTAAAACGTATTGACGGTGTAGGCTTGGTAGAAATCATGGGTAGCCGTGATTATGCCATGCGTGTATGGTTGAATCCTAATCGGCTGGCCGCCTACAACATGGTACCTCAAGATGTAACTGAAGCCATCCGTAATCAAAACATAGAAGCAGCACCCGGCAAGACAGGTATCAGTTCAGACAAATTACCCCAACAACTGCAATATGTATTACAATATACCGGAAAGTTCAGCACAGCAGAAGAATATGGAGAGATTGTATTGAAAGCTCTTCCCGATGGTTCACTGCTACGTCTGAAAGACGTTGCCACTATTGAATTCGATTCTGAAGATTATAACATGACCTCTATGACCGACGGAAGGCCATCGGCATCTATTATGATCAAACAACGCCCCGGCTCCAATGCAAGGGAAGTCATCCAAAATATTAAAACCAAAATGGCAGAAATCAAAGAAAGCAGTTTTGCGCCTGGCATGGATTACAATATCTCCTATGACGTATCACGCTTTCTTGACGCCTCCATACAGTCAGTGCTGAAGACACTGCTCGAAGCATTCATACTGGTATTTATTGTGGTGTATATATTTTTACAAGATTTCCGTTCCACCTTAATTCCGGCTATCGCCGTACCAGTTTCATTGGTCGGTACATTCTTTTTTATGGAAATGCTGGGCTTCTCCATAAATATGTTGACCTTATTCGCCCTTGTGCTCGCAATAGGTATTGTAGTAGACAACGCAATAGTCGTCGTAGAGGCTGTCCATGTAAAGATGCATCATGAGAAACTCTCTCCTTATAAAGCATCTGTAGCAGCTATTAATGAAATCGGTGGAGCCATTATTGCCATCACGCTAGTCATGTCGGCAGTCTTTGTTCCGGTGGGCTTCATGCAGGGAACTGTAGGTATTTTCTATCGGCAATTCTCATTGACACTGGCGGTAGCCATTGTTATCTCAGGAATAAACGCATTGACCCTCTCGCCTGCCCTATGTGCTTTGTTACTGAAACCCGCTGATGGAAAAAAGAAGAAAAAAGCAGGATGGCTACGTCGTTTCTTTATTTTTTTCAACCGCCGGTACGACCGCTTTGAAAAGAAATACAATATCGGATTACACAAGTATTTGAGCCGGAAAATAATCACTTATGCCACACTGATTATTTTCTTCCTTGCCACTTTCGGCATGAGCCAGGTACTTCCTTCAGGCTTTATTCCCAATGAAGACCAAGGTATGATTTATGTCAATGTAGATGCGCCTCCGGGAGCAACATTGGAACGCAGCGAAAAAGCCTTGAACGCTGTACAAGCTGCATTGCTTCCTTTCAAAGAAATTGAAAGCATCTCCACATTAGCAGGTTATAGTTTGATGACTGAAACGGAAGGTGCCAATTTCGGTATGGGTATGATTAATCTCACCCCGTGGAGTGAACGCGATCAAACAGCAGCCGAACTTATAGAGATATACAAAGACCGCACCTCGCATATCAAAGATGCGGATATTCAGTTCTTCCTGCCTCCTACAGTTCCGGGATTCGGTAATGCCAGCGGCTTCGAACTTCGTTTACAAGATAAAACAGCAGGCAGCTTTGCAGAATTTGCCGATGTTGCCAATACATTAGTAGAAAAACTGAATGAAGATCCGCGCATTGTGGGAGCAACCTCAGGATTCAATCCTAATTTTCCACAATATCTGCTGAAAGTGGATATTGCTAAAGCAGCTAAATTAGGAGTAAATCTAAATGAATCCATGGAAACACTCCAATCCTATATCGGCAGTTTCTACTCATCCAACTTTATTCGTTTCGGACAAATGTATAAGGTGATGTTACAGGCTTCTCCAGAGTATCGTATGAATCCTGAAGATCTGTATAAGTTCTATGCCAAGAACAAGGACGGGAATATGGTACCCTACTCTAACTTTATGACGATGGACCGTATATTCGGTCCTAACCAGATTACACGCTACAATATGTTCACCTCGGCCTTGATTACAGGTGAACCTGCCGAAGGAGTCAGTTCAGGAGAGGTTATCGAAGCAGTGGAACAAATTGCCAAAGAGACATTACCTCGCGGTTATGATATAGAATGGTCAGGAGTTACTCGTGAAGAGAAAGATTCGGGTGGACAAACCGTTCTCATTTTCGGTATCTGCCTGCTGTTTGTTTATTTGTTGCTGGCAGCACAATACGAGAGTCTGTTACTGCCTTTTCCCGTCATACTTTCATTGCCGGCAGGTATCTTCGGTTCTTATTTTTTCCTGCAACTGGCAGGCTTGGAAAATAATATTTATGCCCAGGTAGCCTTGGTAATGTTGATTGGTCTGCTAGGCAAAAATGCCATTCTTATTGTGGAAATGGCCAACCAGTACCGCAAACAGGGAATGAGCATCTTTGATGCTGCCGTTAGAGGTTCCGTAAGCCGTCTGCGCCCCATCCTGATGACATCCTTTGCATTTATATGCGGACTAATCCCGTTGGTAATGGCAAGCGGAGCCGGTGCTTTGGGCAACCGTTCCATCGGAACAGCTGCCGCCGGAGGTATGTTTATCGGTACATTCGTAGGAATCTTCCTTGTACCTGGACTTTACCTTATTTTCGAGAGTTGGTCTGCACATCTTAACCGTAATAAAGTCAGCTATGATGAAGAAGATGAAAAATAACAATATAAACAAAACAGGTTTAATAATAGGAGCTTTCTGTCTGATTATGGTAAGTTGCAAAGCCCCTTCCCTTACTCCGACAGAAAAGATAGAGTTACCCGAGTTCTATATGGATAGGGAAACGGACAGCACTACTATCTCTTCCATGTCATGGAAAACATTTTTTCCAGATACGTTATTGCAAAGTTATATAGCCGAAGCGTTAAATAACAATCATTCATTCCTTCAAACTATAGAACGGATATCCATTGCCCGTTCACAAGTTCGAGTAGGAAAAGGAGCGCTGCTGCCCGATCTTTCATTAGGCATTGATGGTGGAGTACAACGTTTTGGCGAGTACACTATGGACGGAGTTGGTAACAGCACCACCAACACTCCCGATTTAGAAAAAGACAAACATATTCCAGATCCCTACCGGAATTTCAACCTAGGACTCAATTTTCAATGGGAAGCTGACATATGGGGTAAGCTAACCGATAAAAAACGATCGGCCGTATCCCGCTGGATGCAGTCTGTAGAAGCTATGCGTCTGGCACGCACCTTATTGATATCAGAAGTAGGTACACACTATTTTGAATTAATAGGACTGGATAAACAGCGATATGTGCTACGCGAAGCCATCCTAACAGCCAGAGATGCTTATAATTTAACCAATGAACTGATGAAAGAAGGTGAAGTAACCCGACTTTCTGTAGACCAATTCCGGTCACGACGCCTTAAATTGGAAGAAATGCTGCTTGCAAACGAACAGCAAATAAGTGAAAAGGAACGTGCCATCGCCACCTTATTAGGACGACTGCCTTTCAAGGTGAAACGAGTGTCATTTGAAACTGCATGTAGTTATGAGTTTCCCACAGATGCAGGAATCCCGTCACAACTTTTGCAATATCGCCCGGATATAAAGGCTGCCGAACTGGAGTTATTAGCTAGTAAATCCGACGTATCTGCAGCGCGAAAAGCTTTCTTCCCATCCATCGTGATTGGAGGAAACGGAGGTTTTAACGCATTTGATCTGGATAAATGGTTTACTGCTCCTGCATCCCTGGTTTACAATCTCGGTGCAGGTATCACAGCACCTATATTCAAACAAAATACTATACGTGCATTATGGAATGATGCGAAAAGCCAGCAACGCATCGCTTTGTTAGGATATCACGATACGGTATTAAAAGCCTATGAAGAAGTATTAAACCTCATTACTGCATCATCGCAAATGCACCAGCGCAAAAAGTTGAAAGAAGAAGAAAGCCGTATCCATCATCGATCTATTTATAATGCAAATGAAATGTTTAAAGTAGGATTCGCAGGCTATCTGGATGTACTGTCGGCCGATGAACGTTTCCTGGATTGTGAATTGGAACGTATCGCTCTGAATGTGGAATCTTGTAAACTGCATATCATGCTTTACCGTGCCTTAGGAGGTGGAAGCAATTAGTTAATATACTTATATTTTTTGATTTGTTTGGTTAGGAACCGCCCCCGGCAAGCGTGTCGTCAGGACGGTTCTTTTTTACTCTTATAATTCAAGAAATATCAGACCTCTTGAGCAAAGAAACAATCCACAACAATAATATAGCTCCCACAATAGAGGTAACAAGACTGCCAATAATACCAGTTGCTGCAATACCAAACAAACTGAATACCCAGCCGCCCAGGACACCACCAACAATACCAACCAATAAATTAATAAAGAGACCGAAACCTCCCCCTCTCATCAACTTACCGGCAACAAAACCAGCAATAATTCCGATAATAATGTACCAAATAAAATACATACGCTTTATTCTTTAGAGTTTATAGTTAATCATCTTACTGATAAAAACAGCTATTCTGTATAAAAAGTTGCCTGAATAAATCTTTTTTTACTTCATTGATAAAATTATTCAGGATGCATTTTCCCTTTTTCCGGTCTTCTTTTTCCGGCTTCAGCATTTTCTTCCCCATCTGTTCTCCCTTCAATCTTTATTTTTGTCTCAAACTTAAAAGACAAAATATGAAGATAAACGTACATTCCATGCTATTATTAAGCCTTGCCGCACTACTTTCTTCCTGTGCTGCCGAAGGCAATGATAAAAAACAAGACCTTATTGTAAAAACAACACAAGCTGTTCCAGTTTCACATCAGGGTGACAAAGAATTCTCTTTTATTGCCCGACCTTTTCGCACTTCCGAGTTATCTTTCCGAGTAGGCGGTCCCATCGACCGTTTCGATGTATACGCAGGTAACCGATACCAACAAGGCAGCATCATAGCCGAAATAGATCCGCGCGATTTCCGCATCCGTAAAGAACGTGCCGAAGCAATCTACCATCAGGCAAAAGCGGAATTCGAACGTATACAAAAGTTATACGACAAAGGAAATGTTTCTGCAAGTACTTATGAAAAAGCAAAAGCAGACTATATCACTGCAAAAACAACTTTCAATACAGCTTCCTATGAACTGGAAGACACACGCCTTATCGCTCCATTCAATGGTTATGTGGGTGAAGTATATATAGAGAAATTTCAAGATGTGAAAGCAACCCAGCCCATCATTTCTTTTATTGATATAGACCAACTTAAACTGGAGATTTATGTCACTCAAGACATTGCCCGTGCAGCTTCCGTTTCAACTCTTTCCCAAGGAGCAGCCATCCCTCAAACAGCCCTTTGCCATCGCCCTACAGAAGGAGATTATTTATGGGTAGTAAATTCCAAAACCCAACAAGTAACTAAGAGAAAAGTAAAGAAAGGGGATCTATTGCCAAACGGTTATGTATCTATCACCGAAGGCTTGTATCCTGATGAAACTGTAGCAAACAGTGGGCTCCGCTTCCTATCGGATGGAATGAAAATAAGTGTAGAAAACGAATAATATCACAGAAATAAACAATCATGAAACTCGTAAAATATTTTCTACAGAAGAAAGCAGTCACTATCTTGCTGTTGGTATTGATATTGGCCGGTGGGCTGTTCTCCTATATCAAAATGGGAAAACTGGAAGACGCCCCCTTTACCATCAAACAAGCACTCGTACTGACTCCGTATCCCGGAGCATCCCCCTCCGAGGTACAATCTCAAGTAACAGATGTTCTGGAAGAATCCATCCAATCTCTTGGTGAACTTTATTATCTGAAAACAGAAAACCGAACAGGACTTTCAAAAATAACCGTTTATGTAAAAAAGGAAATCCGGGCAGACGAAATGCAACAACTTTGGGACAAATTACGCCGTAAAGTAAATGATGTACAAAGCAAACTTCCCGCCGGAGCAGGTCCATCTGTTGTTAACGATGATTTTGGAGGATGCCGGAGGTATTGATGCCGGACAAAATCGGCTGCGCATTGAATCCACTGGAAATTTTTATTCATTAGATGATATAAGAAACCTGACTATCGTATCACGCTCCGGTGAACATTTCCGCCTTGCCGACATTGCACAAATAGAAGAAAGTTATCAGACACCTGCCAGCAATCTGATGCGCATTGACGGTAATCCGGCCATAGGTATTGCCATCTCCACCGTCCCCACCGGAAATGTAGTGGATATGGCAGAAGCTGTGAAAAAACGCATTGACGAATTATCCCAATCCATGCCTGAAGGATATGAACTGACCTCTATCTACGATCAAGGATATGAATCAGCCGTTGCCAATCAAGGCTTTGTCTTGAATCTCATCATTTCCGTTTTAACTGTTATAGCCATTCTATTATTTTTCATCGGGTTCAAGAATGGCACGCTGATAGGTAGCGGACTGATTTTTTCCATCTTCGCCACTCTCATTGTCATGATGGCTTGCGGCATCGCACTCCAGCGAATGTCACTGGCCGCCATCATTATCGCCATGGGGATGTTGGTAGACAATGCCATTGTTGTGTCAGACTCCGCTTTAATCAATATGGAGCGTGGAATGCGGAAACGTGTAGCCATCATGCAGGCTTGCTCGACTACCGCCCTGCCCTTGTTGGCAGCAACCGTAATCGCTATTCTTACTTTCCTTCCTATCTATTATTCACCACATATCACAGGTGAACTGTTATCCTCATTAGTCGTGGTTATCGGAGTATCCCTGATGTTCAGCTGGGTGTTCGCACTGACACAGACACCTTTCTTTATACAGGAATTTGTCCGCCGCCCACGTCCCGAGGAACTGAAAGC
>PPYF01305671.1_pt1 | contig 14081 bp, 11 predicted proteins | sample 1559871 | NCBI WGS metagenome assembly PPYF01 (sample SAMN08240021, study PRJNA423297) | Human gut metagenome, whole genome shotgun sequencing project. | reverse complement strand
AAAAGGGGCGTTAGCTCATCTGGCTAGAGCGTAACACTGGCAGTGTTAAGGTGATCGGTTCGAGTCCGATACGCTCCACAAACATCGCAGAAGGGTTCTAAAACAGAACTCTTTTTTCTTTTTTTATAACTATTCCATCCCTCTATTCCCTTCAAAAGAAAAACTCATAGAAAAAAACGCCTAAATCTCCCATGTTTCCGGCCTTACAGCTGCATTTCCGACTGAACATCTACACTTTCAAAAAGATATCGAATACCTACAAATAGGTATTTCAATGACGTTTTATCATAAAAACATAAACAAGAAGTATTATATCTTAAGATTTTTATGTTATTTTGCATTGCATAATTCTATTATAAAAATGAATCATTTAACGGATAAAGAATTAGTAAGTCTATTCAGTACGGATAAAGAGAGGGCCTTCAACCTTTTCTTTCAGCGTTACTATATCCGTTTATGTATGTATGCAGTACAGATTACGGATGACTTTTCCGAATCCGAAGATATCGTTCAAAGTTTTTTTATTTCATTTTGGGAAAAGAAGCTCTATAAAACCATTACTGACAATCTGAAAGGATATGCCTATCTCTGTATTCGCAATGCATCACTGAAATTCATTGAAAAACGAGAAAAGATAGACTCCAGCGATATTCTTCTCAACGAAGAAGAATACCTATATATATGTGAAAGTCTTGAAGAGAATGAACGTGAACAAAAAGAAAAGGAGTTGGAAAAAGCTTTAGCAGCATTGCCCGAACAAGAAAAGAAAGCACTCTATGGTGTCGTTATTGAAAACAAAAGCTATAAAGCAGTAGCCAGTGAACTGCATATCAGCGTCAATACATTAAAGACTTATCTTGCCAGAGCGATGAAGAAACTGCGTAAAAACGAGAAATTACTTCTAGTATCTTTATTCTTGATAAACCTATCATAAATCTTCCAAGAAAAAAAGTCTCTCGTTTTTGACACCCATTTTACACAATTCCGGATCATATAATAAAACGAGAGAAAAGATGAATCAAGAAGATCATAATAAAACGGAGAAAAATCTGATTACTTTGCTCAACTGGTACCGGTTGAAACGGGTAAATGAATTTGCGGCACAATGCGATGAAGCACAAGCATGGGAATCAATCCAGCAACGCATCCGCCACCGTAAACGGATACGAATGTACACCTATTGGAGCAGCACTGCCGCTGCCTGCCTGTTAATAGCAGCTTTCAGTTTTTACACACTCACAGAATATGACCAATCTCTATTTGCACACAGAGGGGAACAGAAAGCAACCCTGTTTGTAAATAACGGAGAATCTTACGACCTGCTGTCGCAAGATAAATCCATATTTAATGCAAACGGCATGCAAGTTGCTCAAAATACAGAAAAAGAATTAAGATACGACACTCAAACGAGTATACAAAAGAATGCAGAAAAGCATATTTTAAATGTACCCAGAGGAGGAGAATATAAACTCGTGCTTTCAGACGGTACACGCGTACACGCCAATGCCGAAAGCCGTCTTACTTATCCCGTTTCTTTTACCGGTAATAAAAGAGAAGTCTACCTCACAGGAGAAGCTCTCTTTGAAGTTGCCAAAGACACGCTCCATCCTTTCATTGTACATACCCCGTACGGTATAGTAGAAGTAGTAGGAACACGGTTTAATGTCAATACTTACGAGAAGAATCAAACTACCGTAACCTTGGAAGAAGGAGCCGTAAAAGTATACTGCGAGGAAAAGAAAGGGACAGAACAAAAATCTCTTTCACCCGGTGAGCAAGCTGTCATACAATCAAAAACAATTAATACACAAACAGTTCAGGTACAGGAATATACTTCCTGGGCAAACGGTATATACGAATATACCGATACGTCACTGGAAACTATTGTGCAACAACTTTCGCGCTGGTATAACGTCAACATAACCTTTACCGACCCGCAATTGCGTGAACGAAAGTTTGCAGGAGTCATCTTCCGCGACCAACCATTACAAAAAGCAGTAGATATATTATCCAAAGTTTCTAATGTACACTTCAGACAGAAGGGAAATGTTATTGAGATAACAGAGAACCGTCCCCAATATTAAACAGGAAAAAGCGTTGTTCAAATATGAAAAAATATCTTTTAATCCGGATGATGCAAACAGTAGCCATTATCCTGTTTGCCGCCAATGTATCGGCACAAAACCAAAATGTGGTCATATCAGTACGGAATATCCCGGTACGTACCGCACTGACCCAGATTCGGCAAGCTGCCAATGTACATTTTGTCTATGAAGAGAAGAATATTAATAGCCAACAGACTGTAACACTCAATTATCCGCAAGGGACATCATTGAACACTTTACTCAACAACCTTTGCAAGCAAATAGGACTGACGTACGAAATCAATGAATCCGTTATTCTACTCTATCCTGCTCAAAAGCAAACCACCACTCATGACATCCATATCCTGTTATTGGAAAGGGGAAACAAACAGCCGCTACCAATGGCAACCTGCATTCTCAATCCGCTAGGAGCTTATGCCGCAACCGACATGGAGGGAAAGGCAGTACTAAAAAACGTCCCCACAGGAAAATACATATTAAATATTTCGTATGTAGGCTTCGAGACTGTGCAACGGGAAATCAACGTTGAACAAAACCTGGATCTGACGATCCGCATGTCTCCCACTTCGCTAGCTTTGAAAGAGGTAGTAGTGGTAGCAAAACAAAATGCGGCCGGAGAATCTACCAGCTCCATTATAGGCAGACAAGCGATAGACCATTTACAGGCTATGAGCCTTGATGACGTGATGCAACTCATACCGGGACACTTAATGAAAAATACAGATTTAACGTCCCGTTCCAATGTGCAGCTCCGTACTCTTGTTAACAATAACACCAATGCCTTCGGTTCGAGTATCATAATGGACGGAGTTCCCATGTCCAACAATGGTACACTATCGCAAGGAGGATTTTCAAGTACCGCATTTGTCGGAACAGACTTACGCCAAATTAGTGCGGACGATATTGAATCCGTAGAAATAATCCGTGGTATTCCTTCTGCCGAATACGGTGATTTAACCTCCGGACTTGTAGTTGTTCATTCCAAAATCGGACAAACACCCTGGCAGATCAAGGGAAAGATAAATCCCGGAACAATGAATTACTCGCTCGGTAAAGGATTGCGTTTAAACAAAGATGCCGGTATCCTGAATTTCAATCTCGACTATGCACAAGCATGGGGAGATCCACGCCAGAAAACAAAGTCATTCGACCGTTACACCTTTAGCTTGGGATACAGCAAAGATTTTTCACGTATCTGGCATACAGACACAAAGGTACGTTACATGATGGGTAAAGACTGGAATGGAAAAGACCCGGATGCCATCGACGACGGCACTTTTCAAAAGAATCGCAACCAGCTGTTCTCACTAAGCCATAATGGCAAACTATCAATTAATAAACCATTCTCACGTACTGTTAATTACACATTAGGTGTCAGCTATACTCAAACAGAGATGGAAAAGAGCGCCATTGTTGCCAATTCGTCCGGGTTGCTACCGATACTTACTGCCACAGAAACAGGGTATTATAATGTGCCTTTCGAGCAAAGCTCCTATCAGGCAAGCGGAGGTTCCCTTAGCCGTCCCGGAAATGTATATGCCAAAGTCAGCAACACGTTCTTCGTAAAATCAAAGAAAACATATCAGAACTTCAAAATGGGAGTGGAATACCACTACGACTGGAATAATGCCCGCGGATATTATAATGATGACGACCGTTACCCATTGCAACCCAACAGTAACGGACGTCCCCGTCCTTTCTCCGATATTCCGAGCATCCATCAGATGGCCGCTTACATAGAAGATAACTTCCGTTGGGATATATCAGAAAACAGATTTCTGAAAATACAGTTAGGCGGACGTTTCACCACTTTACAGCCGTGGGCGGATGAAGCAACCTTTTCTTTCTCTCCCCGTGTAAATGCTTCGTTCTCCGTCAACAAATGGCTAAATATCCGTGGAGGATTCGGACTCAACTCAAAAACTCCCGGTTTGGATTATCTCTATCCCGACAAAAAGTACATCGACCGTGTAGCTGCCAATTATATGCCTCAAGACGACAAAGTCGGACAAATATTAATGTACCACACCCAAGTGTACAACGTGCAACGAACTAAAGGATTGAAGAATGCGACCAATCGCAAATGGGAGGCAGGGTTCGACATAAAGTTATCGGACAAGCATAAATTAAGCCTCATCGGTTATCATGATAAAACCGCTAACGGATTCGGATCGGCCACAGAATATTTTACGTATACAGCCAACTATTATTCTGCGGAAAAAGGACTGATTATCACTCCTGGACAAGCCACAAAAATAGATTGGGATAATCCAGAACGCACGGACCTTGTACTCAGTACGACCGGTAAAATAGGAAACACGAATGTCTCTATCAATAAAGGGATAGAAATGGACTTTGACTTCGGCGAGATTCCGGCACTGCACACTTCATTCTATCTGTCAGGAGCATATATGGAATCCAAGACTTACTCTACAGACATCAACAGTAGCAATCCTACCGATCTACCTACTGAATATCAGGTAACCAATACCATTCCATTCAAAATTGTATATCCATCCGGGCTAAACTATAGCACTTACCGCCGCTTTACGAACACTCTGCGGATTGTGACCAATATCCCGGCACTGCGTATGGTAGCTTCGTTCTCAACACAAGCCATCTGGTACAATTATTCCAAGAGCAACAATCCTCCGATGGACCCCATCGGATGGATAGACACAGACCTCTCTTATCATGAAATAACAGCAGATATGCTGGCAGATGAGAACTACAAAATAAAAGGAGTATCATTGAAAAGCCAACGCAAGAATCCTAAAGACAATGTGCCAAGCAAAGCCCCTATTACATGGTTAATGGCGGGACGCCTCACCAAGGAGCTGGGCAATATAGGCGGCATTTCATTCTATGCCAACAACATACTCTTTTACGAACCTTTTCTCAAAAACTCTACCTCCAACACGCTAGTACAGCGTAATACAGGTAATTTCAGTTTTGGTGTCGAATTATTCTTTAATTTATAAATCACAATATGAATAGAACAATTTCTTTTATTACAAAAATGATGTTTGCGGCTGTCACAGTTATCATGGCTGCATGTTCCTCTGACGACAATGCCACACAAGCATTGACCGTACAAGTGAAAGTATCCATGCCCGAAGGATTCAAGTCCGACATTCTATATACAGGGCACACTGTTACAATGGGTAAATACACTGCCATTACAAACGAAAAAGGTATAGCCACTTTCGAAGGAGTGATTCCCGATTTGTATGACATCTCTACTTCCTGCGAAATCACTGCAGAAGAATATGAAGAAATGACAGGCAACGATCCGCAAAATGAAAATTATGTGATTTCCGGCAGTCTATTGAAATATACTGTCGGCTCGTCAACAACCATCGAACTTCAAACAAGTATTTCTGCCAAACAATCAATTGTTATCAGCAAAGTTTACTATGCAGGAACCAAAGACAACAATAATAAAAATTATCTGGCAGGAAAGTACATTGAGTTCTTTAATAACTCGGACCAAACTGTTGATATAGCCGGACTTTATTTCGGACTGGTAGAGTCGGAAAGTACTCCTGCATATACGCTTGGCTCCACACCGGAATATATTTACCTAAAGCAGATTTACCGTTTCCCATCTAATGGAGTCACAGAAGTTGCACCGGGAGCCTCGATAATCGTTGCCAATAGTGCCATCGACCATACAGGAAATAATGAAGTAGATTTATCCAAAGCCGACTTTGAAGCTAAAGATACGCAAGGGAAAACAACCAACAATCCTGCAACCCCGGCTGTAGAACTGATATATACAACATTTCCCACAATCAGTAATATGAATCTGGTACAAGGTGGTCCCTGTTCTGTTGTATTATTCAGTACGGATGAAGATGTAACCTCATGGGAAACTGTATACGTTGACGGTAAAGATAAAGGAAGCAAGTTTGTCAAAACCCCTGTAAAATACATAATGGATGGTGTAGAATGTTTGAAAAACAAAAGTACGGGAGTAGATAAAAATTCCAAACGTCTTTACAACTACATTGATGCAGGCTATCAATACACGGAGGCTACCACCGGATATACCGGAGAAGTAGTCTACCGCAAAACAGCCAAGACAGAAAACGGGCGCACCATTCTTGCTGATACCAATAACAGCAGTAATGACTTTGCCGTATCAGCTGAAATCAAACCGAGGGAATACAAATAATAGAAAATAAAAGAGACTGTGCCCCAAGAACATATAACCTTCCGGTACAGTCTCTCTTCAACTACTTCACGAAATAATTAAACCAATTCAGAAATGATGATGAACCATCGATATATACTCTTTACCGGTCTGATGGTAACTGCACTGTGCATACATGCCCAAGATATCGAATTACAGACAAAAGAAAAATACGAGTACGCCGATGCTACCCAGTTATGGAGACGTACCCTGAATCCTGCCGGGCTCTCTTTGGATACGCTGACCAACCGGGGAATCAGTTATTTCGAATTCTCTCATCAGCAAGGCACACACTATCGGGTTCAGGACGGTGATGAGCAAAACAAATTATTGTTCACTTCGGAACGATACCAAAAAATTGGGAAATATCTCTACGGATACGGGCGTTTTACCTTTGACATGGGACGGCAATTCAACCGTTCATGGAGCGACGTATTGCGTAGCCACCACTCCAATCCTTACTTTTCAGGAAGTTCCATCAAAGGAAAGTACGACTTCCAGAACTTCGACCTCTCGGCAGCGTTAGCCACTCTGCCTATCAAAAACTTCACTTTCGGCGCACGACTGGATTATAAAGTAGGAGATCTTTCCCGACTGAAAGACCCCCGTTCACGCACCAATCTGGCAGACTATCAACTGACTCCTGCCGTCACCTACACGTGGAACAAACACTCGCTGGGTCTTAGCGGTTATTACCATCGCAGAAAAGAAAAAATCCCTAACATCACCACCGTACAAACCGATCCGAACCTCAAATACTACACCTTCACCGGAATGGAAAATGCTGATGGTACCACTGGTGGTTACTCCGGTTTTGAACGTGAATTCGTCAACCATGAATTTGGCGGTGAATTGTCTTATCAATATAAAAACGAACGGATTCAAACACTTACCACCCTTTCATACGCCAAAGGCAACGAAGACGTATGGGGAGACATCAAATATTCACCGGGAAAATATCACACCACCACCTACAACCTGCTTTCTATGAACCGGATCAAATCCGGACGCACAGAACACATCATCGACATTTCCATTAACTATCAGACCGGAAAAGCCGACGAATACCGTCAGGAAAAAATAATAGAAAAAGATCCGGTAACAGGTATCGAATCTTCCTACTGGAACACACTTCTCACGTACGACGAACGTTACACCGTCGATTTACTCAATGCCAATCTGCACTACCGCCTGTTGTGGAGTAATCATCACACTGGAGAAGCCACAGCCTACGCAGGCGCACGCGCCTATTTCCAATCGGTAGAAGATCAATACAATCTTCCGTCTTCATCGCTTACAGTCCGACAGGCAACTATCTGCATGGAGGGCGGATATTCATTCCTGCGCAAAAACAACCGTTCATTATGGATAGAAGCAGAAGCCGGATATCACATTTCGCTATCATCGGACCTGTCACTCAACGATCCGTCCACTGAATACGCCCAAAGTGTGCTTTTACCCGACATGACCTATTATGGAGCATCGTATGCGCACGGAAAACTGCAAATACAATATCAAATGCCTGTAACTATAAAGAAACACACCAACGTGTGGTTCGTCAAAGCCACAGGAGCATATCTGAAGACCGACAAGAAAACCGATTCCAAAATGTTCGGAATAAGTCTCGGATTGTACCATTAACCTTCCTCACCTCACAAAAACCAACCAGAAAATTTACACCAATCATGATGAGAATTGCCAATAACAAACTTCGGTTGCTACTCCTGCTGCTCTTTCCCACCCTCCTTTGGGGTAACTCTGCCCCCATGTTTCACATCCGGCAAAACACCAAAGGATGTTTTGTAGAAATACCCAAACGGTTGATAAACCGGGATTTTCTGTTAGCAGCCCGTGTGATGACCGTCAGTTCTCCCAATAATAAAGTTAAACTTTATGCAGGCCAGCGACTTTATGATCCGGTATGGATACGTTTGAAATATGACAAAGAACAGTTATATTTATTACGTCCCGACTCCAAGAACTTATGCGAGGATACAACTCATCTCTCGTATCCAGCCTATGCGCGCAATGCTATCACTCCCATAGCGGAATCCTGGAAAATAGAACAGGAGACAGACAGCTCGATTGTTGTAAACTGGAGCAAATTTCTTAGTGAGCCCATAGAAGGTGTAGACCCTTTTGGAGGGAAAACGTCACCAGGACGTTCCCTGCCCCAACTCAATAAAATACTTCAGGTAGACGTCCACGAAAAGAACCTGGAAGTCAGCGTACAGTATGGTTTTGAAGGAACCACCCAACCTTTCCTCACTACGATACGGAAATCGCTGTTACTACTGCCAGAGCAACCCATGCAACCACGTATACACGATGCCCGGGTAGGATATGACAATATCCCTAAACGGAAATTCAACTTCGATACTCCCTCAATCGCAGCGGAAAACTACATCACCCGCTTCCGGATTGTCCCCTCTCCTAAAGATGTACGCAGTTATTTGCAAGGCAAACAAGTGAAGCCTCAACAACCCATCGTTTTTTATATAGACGATGCCTTCCCTCCTCTTTGGAAAAAAGCCATACGCAAAGGAATACTGGATTGGAACAAAGCATTCGAAGAGATTGGCTTTAAAGAAGTTATGCAAGCAAAGACATACGCCGAAGCCGGACCGGAGTTCGATCCGAACGATATACGTTTCAACTGTTTCCGATATGTAGTCAGCGATTTCCCGAACGCAATGGGAAAACACTGGGTAGACCCGCGTTCAGGAGAAATTCTGCAAGCAGACGTATTGTTTCACAGTAATGTCATAGCCCTGCTACGCAAATGGTATTTCCTGCAAACATCAGCCTACCATCCTGCGGCACGCACGAAAACACTACCGGATGACATAACGGCACAATTAATCCGTTACGCCGCCGCCCATGAGATAGGTCACTGCCTCGGACTGGAACATAATTTCAAAGCCTCGTATGCCTATAATACAGAAGACCTGCGTCGTCCGGAATTTACAGAACGTTACGGCACCACCCCGTCCATCATGGATTATGCCCGGTTCAATTATGTCGCCCAACCGGGAGACGGCGTCCGTTACGTATTACCTCCCCTGTTGGGAGTATACGACCGATACGCCATCCGTATCGGATACGCCTATCTCTCCCGCGAGAACACCCGAACTGTAGCCGGATGGATAGATGAAAAACAAAACGACCCCATGTATCATTGCGGACGCATGGCACCGAGCACCATCCCCACTGATCCTACCGTTCAAACCTCCGATCTCGGTAATGACCCCGTCGCATCGGCAACCTACGGAATCCGCAACCTTCAACAAATATTGACGCAATTGCCGGAATGGAACAAAAAACGTCTGACAGATAACCCGTTTGAGGAGATGCCCGCCACCTATACCGATTTGCAGCAAGCCTATTTCGACCATCTGGAACGTGTGATTCCTTTTATTGGTTTCTCCGATGAAGTATCCGGAAAAGCTGTCGAATTTCTTTGGAAAGAACTGCTTGGCGGATACAACTTCCTACGGACGGATGCCGTATGCAAATATGCCGGCAACCCAACCGAAGCCATCATAAAAGCACAAAAGACAATTATTGAAAAGATGTTTGGCAGAATCATTGCCGAACGAATCTCTTCGAACGAAACACCAGCAGGATTTACCTACGCCCATTATCTGGAAGTCTCTGCCAACTATCTTTTTACGGACAAGACACCGGACATATTCACACGACATTTGCAGGAAAGCTATCTCCAGACCTTGCAATCATTGCTAACAGAAGCACGTACCTCCTCTTTCAGTGTACTCTTCTCCCCTACGGTCAGCGAGCATCTTACCCGCATCCGCGAACAGTTAACAACTAATCCTTCTACCTGGAATAATTATTTAAAAAACAAAATACAATGAAGCTAACTACCATTATTTCCGCCTTCTACCTCTTCTGCCTGTTGTGCATACAGCCCGTGCATGCCGATGGAGGCTTCTGGCTGCCTACTCAAATACAAGGAAAAGTACACCAGGCAATGAAAAAACAGGGATTGCGCCTTAGTGAAAAAGATATTTACGACATCAACCAGTCGTGTCTGTCGAATGCTATCCTTTCATTAAGTTATGACAACAGTACATTTTCTCCCTCTGCCAGTGCCTCTTTCATCTCCGGTGAAGGACTGGTATTGACCAACTTCCACTGTGTCGCACGTTATCTCGAACATATCTCCGATGCAAACCACGATTACGTGAAGCATGGCTGCTGGGCTACCCAACGCAGCGAAGAGACTTATCTTCCGAACTTACAGGTCAATCAATTAATCACTATCAAAGACGTAACGACAGAAATCACACAAGATACCGGAAATCTTACCGATCAGGCACTTACCCAAAAGATCAACGAGAACGGGAATAAAATTGTCAAATCCCAAGCCAAAGGTCGTGGTGTAGAAGGAAAAATCTACTCCTTATTTGGTGGCAGACAATACATCCTGGCTGTCTTCCGCTGCTTCAAGGATGTGCGTATCGTAGCCGCTCCCCCCATCTCGATAGGGAAATTCGGAGGCGACACAGACAACTGGCAATGGCCCCGTTACTCCGCCGATTTCGCTATCTTGCGCGTTTATGCCAACGATAAAAACCAACCGGCAGCCTACAACAAGCAGAACCGCCCCTATCAACCCGACGCTCATTTGTCTATCTCTACCAAAGGAGTGAAACCCGATGATTTTGTGATGGTTGCCGGATATCCTGCACAAACAAGACAATATGTCCCTTCGTTCGCCCTTGAGAAAATTGTATTCAAAGACACGCAAGCAGAAGCAGATATTGCCAAAATCAAGCTCGACTTCTACACACAACGTAAAGAAACGGCTGCCGACTCGCTTTATTCCTACTATAACATTAAGGCCGGAAGTGCTGCTAATGTCTATCTAAAATCAATTGGTGAGATCAGTGGTGTGAAAGAATCCGGCATCATTGCCCGGAAACAGCAGGAGGAACAGGCGATGACAGGATGGATTCTGTCTGATGACACCCGTACGCAACGCTACGGGGCAACATTGCTCGATGATATGAAAGCAAACTACGAACGTCTTACCCAACTGAACTTCACAGACCAGATGTTTCGCGAAGTCGCACTTTATGGTGCCAACGTCATTCCTTTTGCCGGAAAATTTGAAAAACTGGTGCAAATGGAACAAAGAAAAAGCAAGAATGTAAAGACTGCCATGAAAGGAGAAATCCGCAAACTGAAACCGCTTACCGTAGCATTCTATCGTGATTTCAGACCTGAAGACGACAAATATATCATGAAAAAGATGTTGGCTTATTATCTGGAACACGTAGATTCTATTTTCTACTCCACAGCATTGAAAAAGGTAGAAAAGCATTACCCTCAACATCTTTCTGCCTATATAGACAGCCTGTACGATCATTCCCCCCTGCGTAATCAAGAAAGTATGCTCGCACTTCTAGACAGTGTACCGACACAAGGAACAGCTGCACTGTCACAAGATGGGCTGTATCAGTTGTCACTCGGTTTCTATCTGGTGTATGTAGAAAAAATAAACCGTTTGAAACAAGCGTATCAGAATAAAAACATGAAACTCTACTCTTTGTATCTGCAAGCATACGCTGAAAAGAACAAGGGGACACAAATTGCATTTGACGCCAACCGCACCCTGCGTTATTCTACGGGAAAAGTAAAGGCAGCCGTTCCCAGCGAAGGAGTCATCTATACTCCATTTACAACTGTTGACGGAATGCTCAGCCGTCATCGCCTTTATGCCGGAAACAAGGACTTCAATCTGCCGGCACGTTTCGTCAAACTCATCGAACACCGCCAACCCAGTAACTACTTTAGCCAGAAAGTGACACCCACCTGTTGTTTCCTGACAGATGCACATACCACTTCTGGTAGTTCGGGCAGTCCGGTATTGAATGCCAAAGGAGAAGTGGTGGGTATCAACTTCGACCGTATCTGGCAGGGACTTAGTTCCGACTACGAAACTGCAGGAAATGAGAAAAGCCGTAACATCGCAGTAGATATCCGCTATGTGTTATGGACTTTGGAGCAATATTCACGTTCCCAATACATATTAGACGAATTGGACATTCACTAACTTAGTAAATTCTATATAAAAATGTTATCTCCCAAAACGCTCAAATACTTACGTTTAACGCACCGTTATGTATCTTTCATTTGTGCAGGCATCCTGTTTGTCTATCTCCTTTCCGGCTTCCTGCTCAACCACCGGAAAGAATTTACATTCATGAATCAGAAAAAGGAGCGCACAGTAGACTATATATTCCAGCTCCCTGCCAATAAAGATGATTTTACAGAAGCCGATGCACGAAAGATTATCTCCGATCTCTCATGCAATCCCGACCTGTATAACCGTTTCAGCCTCAGTAAAAACAAACTGACCATCTTTGGCAAAGAGCAATTGGCAATCAAGTTGGATGCAACCAGCCAGCAGGCATTTATCAAAGAAATGCATCGTCCCGCTTTCCTAACCGCATTGAATAAGTTACATCGCAATCCGGGTTCTTTATGGACAATAACCTCCGATGCATTCCTCTTACTCATGTTTATTTTGCTCATCACCGGGTTACTGATCGTTCCCGGGAAAAAGGGATTGTGGGGCATCGGCGGAATTCTAACGATAATTCTTTAATGGGACCGTCTTTCTTGTCATTCTTAAATGCGTCATCGGCACGGTCGGCAACCTCGCCGCTCCATTCCTCAAACTGGTCCTTAGCCGGACGACCATTCGGCTCGATATTTTCCTCGGCTATCGAATCATGCCTGTTAATCATATCATCCATAAGTTTTCGTTTTAAAAGTTTATGGCTATAAGACAATACAAACGAAGAAAAGTTTTCTATTTTAATGATTTTTGAAGAAATCAGCCATGTTATTATACTATCAAAGAAACACTCCAGCCCAATCTGTGTCATTCATCCAGATACCTATATAAATTGCAGTTGCCGGCAACGTCCAGTACATTCAGCTCTTTCAAACTAAAATCCTTAATATTTCCTTGTAAGACGGTATAAAGAAATAGTTGCCGTCTTTCATCATTCCTTATCATTCCGGCAAGCTCCTTTATTATTAACCGGATCAATGGGGTCAACTCTTTCAGTGATTGAAGTAGAAAAAATTCCTCTTCATTTTCCTTCATCTTCTCATCCATCCGGCGTTTGTGTTCTTCTTCGGAAAGACTGAACCGGATATTTCGTTCAAGACAATCCGTCAGACTGTTTTCATCAAGCATTAGATAATCGCCGACTTCTGAATAAATAATCTCTTGCCTTTTACACCAAGTAATAATACGTCTGGTAGATACCTGATACTTGGTTGCCGCTTCTTCAATACCAATCCATTGTTTTGTTGCCATAACTCGTTTGTTTTTAGATGTATACGTCGCAACCAGATATAAAAAAGGTGCGAACGATACATGTATTTCCTAGTAGAGGTAGTCGCATACCCATAGATGAAAAATACAGTATGCCCGCACCAGAACTTATATATCGATAGGGATATAAGCTTGGCACGGACATTTGATTTATCATCTATTCGAAAATGCGACTTTCCTACTAATAAATTAAATGTCCTATAAATACAAGTCCGGCTGTCAAAGGTCCGGTCCTTGATTGCAAATATACTTCTTTTTTCTGAAAAGAAAGATAATAAATGACAAGCTTTTTAGTTACAATAGAATTTTATATAAGACAAATAAGTAAATGTAGTGTACTGAATAAGTTGACACTTCTCAAATTCGAAATTCACATGGAAGAATTAAAAAAGAAGTACACTCCTTA
>PPYF01411610.1_pt1 | contig 14082 bp, 8 predicted proteins | sample 1559871 | NCBI WGS metagenome assembly PPYF01 (sample SAMN08240021, study PRJNA423297) | Human gut metagenome, whole genome shotgun sequencing project. | reverse complement strand
CTCCATAAGTGAATGCAGACATTTCGTTGAGAAGCGTAAGCGACGAGTTCTGGGACCCAAGCTGCATCCCAGCCGCAATCGACAAGGACATGATGCCACCCTTGCTCGTAAGCAAAGTCGACGAAATGTTTCTGGGTTTCGAGGTATGCCCCTGAGTATTGGCTTGACCACCAAGACCATGCCGCATGACCGGGTAAAACGTATGAAATTGGGTCCGGTTCGGCGGCCTTTGTAATGTGCGCACGAGCTAAATCGTCAACAAGAGTGGATTCAACGATTGAAGTGAGTGAACCAACGATAAGTACTCGCCAAGGTGATGTGAAGTGGCTGTCGGCTGAAATCTGTTCATCGGCGAGGGTGAAAGTGAAGTAGCCGTCTGTCCACACAAGGTGTGCCCCGCAATTGCTGCCATCGATATCGGACTCGCTGATGAGGTAGTTTTCTTCTGCATCGGAGTAGATCAGTGTCGGTAAGCCGTAGGCTCCGCGCGGTAAGTCTGCAGCCGTATGGACTATTCGTGCTTCCTCATACCAGGTGGTGTAGGGGAGCGTACAGACCTTAGCGGCTGTTGGGCAGTGAATCTGCGTATTTTCTTTCAGAATTTTGAATGGGGTTGATGAGGGCAGGTCGTAGCGAAAGGCTAGTCCATCGGCGCATTCTCGGAGATAGAGATTCCATTCGATTCCGTTCTCTTCGAAGAATAAGCAGTGTTCCAGATGCCGAACACAACGAGTGCCTGTTTTCTTGCCGAATAGAGCCGTGTACTGCTCATCAACTTCTCGCGACGTAGTTTTAATCAAAGAAGGGGCGAGGCCGATCGTCCCTGTGTTTGTCGTCAGTCCGAAAGTGATCTCGGTCTGTGTGCGTGCAGAATCCGGGAACAATCGTAGGCGTAGCCGAGTATCGCATGAGAGTTCCCAACGATCGGTCTGAATTAGCCGTTGGGATTGTGTGAGGGAGCTGCTGCCCATGGTGACCTCGAAATTAACGTTGAAGCATCTTTGCTGTGTTGACACGAAAGAGTAACGGTATTAATTTACGGTGTCAAGAATGGTTTTGGAGATGCGCTATGAAAGCTCAATCAGTCGGATACCAGGTACATTGCATTCATTCTGATCATGTCAGTTTTGCCATCGCTTTTGCGAAGGATGTTGCCCCGTACGTTGTCCACTGGGGAAGACGCGTCAGTGACGCCCAGGTTCAGCAGATCGCTGATACCAGTATTGCTTCGGTAATGAATAGTTCGTTCGATAGTCCGCATACGAGGGGACTGCTGGACACCGTCTTTCAGGGAAACTCTGGAACTCCAGCAATTCAATGGTGTACTGAAGAAGGGAAGGTTTTTCCTTTCTTCATGGAACAGATAGCAACGGATTCCAGAACGATCACGATTGTCTACCGTGCGCGTCAATCTGTCAGCAAACGCGATGATGCGAGTGAAGTAGTTGCGGAGGTTACCCAGAATTTCGAGCTACATGATTCCGGGGTTCTTTCCGTAAAATCCAGTGTTCGAAACACAAGCAGGGGTGGGCATAAGCTTTTTGTCTCCGCTCTCAGTTGTTTGCTTCCAGTACCTCACCGGGCGCAAGAGTTGGTTGATTGCAGTGGAAAATGGGCGAACGAACGCGAACTTCAGCGTCAGCAGCTTCGGAATGGAGCCTGGAGAAGGGGCGCCTTTCGAGGAAAGCCAGGCCATGATTCCCCTTACTTGACGGTACTTGGAACACGGGGATTCTCATTTAGGAGTGGTGAAGTATGGGGATGTCACATTGCTTGGAGTGGGAATTGTGAGGTTGTGGCCGAACGGCTCCCTGAAGGGTGCGGTGTGCATTCGGGTGTCTTGGGTGGAGGAGAGCTTCTACAAGATGGAGAAGTTATTCTCTCTTCCGGTGAGGAATACGAATCTCCGATGGCTCTCTTCATGTGGAGCGATCACGGACTTGATGGGCTTTCGAAGTGCGTCCACACTTACGTTCGGAGCTGGAATTCACTTGGGAAGAAACCGCGTCCCGTTTCTCTAAATACCTGGGAGGCTGTCTACTTTCAGCATGACGAGGAACGGCTAATTAACCTTGCACGTTCCGCTGCTTCCATCGGCCTTGAGCGGTTTGTACTTGATGATGGCTGGTTTCTAGGGAGACGTGATGATCAAGCAGGACTAGGCGATTGGTTTGTTGATCCTGAAGTGTGGCCGAACGGTCTTACTAAGTTATCAAATTGTGTGCACGAACTGGGGATGGAATTTGGGCTTTGGTTCGAGCCTGAAATGGTCAATTTAAATTCTGATTTCGCCCGGCAGCATCCAGATTGGATTCTCGGCGAGTTGAGCAATTTAAGTTGGAGACACCAATTTGTTGTTGATTTATCGCGCGAAGATGTGAGCTCATATCTAGAAGAACGCATTTGCGCGCTCGTCGAGGAGTATGGAGTCGACTACATCAAATGGGATCACAATCGTGATTTGTTTGCTGCAATCTCGCCCTCCTCAGGCCGTGTGAGTGTTCACCAACAGACCATTGCGCTTTACGAGCTCCTCCAGCGCATACGTTCGCGCTTCCCTGCCCTTGAAATCGAGAGTTGTGCGAGCGGAGGTGGACGTATTGATCTTGGAATTCTGCGCTATGCAGATAGAGTCTGGGCATCAGACTGTATCGATCCTCTTGAGCGAGTGCGGATTCAGCAAAGCACTGAGTTACTAGTCCCCCCGGAATTCATTGGGATGCATGTTGGCGATCGAATTGCCCATACGACCCATCGAACGACCGATCTGGCAACCAGAATGGCCGCTGCGCTTTTCGGCCATGCAGGGATTGAATGGGATTTGTTATCCTGCTCGTCCGAAGAACTAGATGAACTCCGTAAATGGGTCGAAATCTACAAGTCATATCGTCATCGCTTACATTCGGGAATAACGGTTAATGCTGATTTCGTCCCAGAGGGATGCATCTTACGAGGAATAGTTGCAGAGGACTCTGGGTGGAGTCTGTTTGCTTTTGCTCGTCTCCAGACAAGTAGCGAAGGTTACACGCCAAGAGTTATTTTTCCGGGGTTAGCTCCAGACCGTTGTTATAGCATTCGCGCGCTCGGCGGCAGTTTTACTCCCTCTCTGCATCAAATCAGTGGGCCGAGATGGTTGGACGAGGATAGTCGAGACCCTCTTGTCTTCGACGGTGAGCTACTGATTTCTGAAGGGCTCCCACTCCCATACCTGAACCCTGGACAGATCCTGCTCATAGAACTTGAATCTCTTTCTCAATCACACAGGTAAAACAATGGAAGGAGTCGTGTCATGACTCATTTCAAGTGGAAGATGAAGAGCCTCGTATGCCTCGCTGTTGTCTCGTTGCTGCAGTTGGCATCACCGCCCTCAACAACAGCGCTCACCTTTCATAAGGTGGTTTCTCCCGGAGGAAAGACTTCTCTAGAAGTGCGCAACGAGAATGATGGAAGTCTGACATTCTCTGTACAACATGACGGGGAGTCGATAATTCAAAACGGAACAATGGGTTTGGTAACTGAGGCTCACGACCTGAGTAGCCGTCTTTGGTTCGACTCAGAAGAACAACGGACGGTGGAACAGAGTTATGTGCTGAGTCAGCAGTTCAACGGCCCTGTCCATTCGTCGGCGCAAGAGATGACATTGAAGTATCACCGAGGTCAGGCGACTCTTGCTATTGACATCCGTGCTCATGACGAGGGAATTGCCTTCCGATATCGAGTGTCCGGACTCGGTAAAACTCGCGTGGTTCGTGAACAGACCCGCTTTACATTTCCTGAAGATACAGGTGTTTGGGCAAGTCCATATCGGCAGGCAAGAGACTATGAAGAGACATATCCATATGTTTCTGCAGAACGAATTGAAGGACAGCACTATTCGTTACCGGTATTGGCGAGCATACGTAATAACAGGATATGGTCTTTGGTAACTGAAGCAGGAACGTATGTTCATCCCACATACCCTGCTTCTCATCTACGCGGAGTGTCTACGTCGAAACGTAGCTTTGAATTTCGACTGCCAGGTCCCGACGAAAGCCCGACAACGGATCAAGATGAGAAGACGACTTTTCTTACAGGCGAATCGCTGCAAACGCCGTGGCGAGTCCTGCTAACTTCAAAATCCCTGGATCGTCTCACTAATACTTCCATGCTAACTGATCTGAATCCTGCTGTTACTCCGGCCGAAGACCTGTCGTGGATTCGTTCAGGTAAAGCTCTTTGGTCGTGGTGGTCGAATGAAGAGAAAGCTCGCGACGGAGACGACATGCTTCTCTCTCAGCGGGAGTATATCGACGCCGCCGAACGCCTAGGAATGACCTTTGTTACTTTGGACTGCTGCTATAACGACTCTGACTCGTCGATTGAGAAGCTCGCAGAATACGCTCATGACCGAGGAATTGAACTGTTTATTTGGAAGCATAAAGGAGACTTTACGCATTCCGACGGGACCTACTTTGACGATGAGGAAGTAAATCGGCTTCTTGCAAATATCCGAGCGCGAGGCGTTGACGGACTCAAAATTGATTTTATGCAGTCTGATCGTCTTGAAACGCTGAAGTTATACGAGCAGATTGCACGCTCTGGTTTAAAAAATCACTTGTTAGTGAACTTTCATGGAAGCACAAAGCCAGGCGGGGAAAACAGAACCTACCCAAACATCATTACGAGTGAAGCTGTGCTGGGAAGCGAACAGTACAAATATGGTCGTCCGCCAACTGCCCAACATGATGCGATCTTACCTTTTACTCGTAATGTCGTGGGTGGCATGGATGCAACTCCCGTGATCTTCTCAAATTCGAATCTTAAAACTACGATCTCCCATCAACTTGCATTAGGGATCGTCTTTAGTTCAGCAATGCTGCATTTGGCGGATTCCTCAGCTGCTTACGAGCGCTGGGACGGAACCCCATTGCTTCGTGCACTTCCTACTGTCTGGGATGAAAGCCGACTATTAGACGGTTTCCCTGATGATTTTGCAGTGATCGCGAGGCGGTCAGGTGAAGAATGGTATCTGGGTGCTATCACCGATGATTCACGTGATCTTGATGTGCCACTGAGCTTTCTTGCGCAAGACAGAACGTATATCGCAACAGTGTTTGAGGATCGTGAAGATGGGAAGGGGCTTCGAACATACTCGAGGAGAGTACGAGCAAATGACAAGATGACACTTCGCCTTAAAACGCATGGAGGAGCTAGTGTTCACTTATCAGAAGCGGGGTTAGCTTGTCCAGCTACTGCTGATCGTTATCTCGAAGCTGAACAAGCGGAACTTTTTGGAACTGCTCGCAGCGTTGCTTGTTCGGGCTGCTCGAAAGGAAAGAAAGTCGGAAACCTCGGTATAGAAGGCAAGATCCGATGGAACATGGTTGAAGTTCCGGAAACTGGTAGCTACAGGTTACGGATCGGTTACCTCAGCGAAGATCCTCGGAAGCTGCGATTAACAGTAGACGGAAGAGAATATCTTCTGGCACCGCCTAGGTCAGGGCGCGGAAATGACGGACAGCCAAGTGGATGGGAGATTGTTCGTAACACTGAAATTGATGTCCCGCTAACTAAGGGGAGACATTCTATCGCGATAGATGGGGTAGACCCTTGGGCACCTGATATTGATCGCGTTGCACTTCTTCGTGTGTGGGAGGGCAAGGAAAAACGTAAAGAAATACACGCCGCAACGGGGGGAAGCACGAGCCTCACTATTAATTATCGTGCATCCAGAGGTACACAGATGAAACTGAGTGTTAACGGCGTTGTCAGCGTCATCTCATTACCCGCCACAAGTGAAGGCGGCGGTGCAAAAACGGTTTTCCCGGTCTTACGTCGCGGAAATAATGTAGTCTCGTGGTCAATTGCAGACCATGAATCGGTCGACGACATCCGGTTATTCTGTGGGCAATGAACGAGGGGGTGGGGCAGCCTCGAAAGGAACTGCCCCGCCCCCTCACAAAAAGATCAGTTGAGATCCTTGGTTGCTGCGCGCAGCATCCAGGCCTGCTTCTCCAGGCCGGTTGCAATGCCGATCAGCAGGTCGTTGGACAGGTGATCGTGCTCGTCAACGGGATCAAGGGTTGCCTTGATGCGCTCGGAGGTCGCCAGCAGGTGCTCTTCGTACTGGCGAGCAGTCTTATCGGTGGGCAGGAAGCCGGGATCCAGCGGGTCAACCAGCGAGGTCGCTGCAACGGTAGCTGCGCGCGCATCGGGTGAAACCTCGATGGCGGCCATACGCTCAGCAACATCATCAGCGGCAAGGCGAACCTGGTCGATGATTTCATCCAGGTGCAGGTGGAGCGAACGGAAGCCGGGGCCTTCGATGTTCCAGTGCGCCTGCTTGCCCTGAAGCGACAGAGCGGTCAGATCAACAAGAGCCTGCTGCAAAGCTGCTGCAACAACGGGGTGTGCTTGAGTCATATTGTTCTCCTAAAACCTATCTAAACGTGCGCCCCGTAATAGGACGCGCCATTGCTATCACTTCTAACAACTCCATTTTTGGCGATCACATTCCATTTCGCACCATAAGGTGAAATATCCGACAAGGGTTGTGACACGACGTTGATAAAGTGTTCAGAAGTACTGAAAAATCGTGAATTTTACTTAAACAGTGTTCCTAAAATCGAACGCGTCAGCGAGCGTGCTGCAGTCGTTCCAACGGACTTGACCGTCGACTCAATCACGCGCTGTGTAGCGCGCGCACGACGCTCCTCAGCCTTTTCGGCCTCGCGACGCTTACGCTCTTCGGCCTTCTCGACCTCGCGCTGCAAGCGCTCAAGTTCCTTCTGGCGCGCTGCCTCTTCCTTCGCAGCCTGCTTCTCGGCCTCCTTCTGTGCCTTCGCTTCTTCAAGCTGGCGTTGGGCCTCGGCGGCCCTTTCCTCTGCGGCCTTAGCGGCATCTGCAAGACGGGCTTGCATCAATTCGAATGCTGATTCGTTATCGACCGCGTCACGGTAACGCGACAGGAGCGGCGAGGAATTGATGATTGAAGAGACAACACCGGGATCAGCCGGGCCCATGACAGCGGCAGGTGCGTCCAGCATGGTCGGAGCAACTGGGGTCGGGCGTCCCTTCTCATCCAGAACCGTCACGACAGCCTGACCGGTACCCAGCGAAGTCAACACCTCAGTCAGATCCAGGGGAGAAGTCGGGAAGGTCGAAACTGCCTTCTTGAGGTTTGCTGCATCGTTTGGAGTATGCGCGCGCAGTGCGTGCTGAACGCGTGAACCAAGCTGAGCCAGAACCTCGTCGGGAACATCGGTGGGGGACTGTGTAACAAAGACAATTCCCACGCCCTTGGAACGAATCAGACGCACTGTCTGCACGACTGCCTGGAGGAACTGCTTCGAGGCATCGGTGAAGAGCAGGTGAGCCTCGTCAAAGAAGAAGACCAACTTAGGCTTATCGGGGTTGCCCACTTCCGGCAAAGTTTCGAAGAGCTCAGCCAAGAGCCACATGAGGAAGGTCGAGAACAAAGCGCCCTGGCTGCCCAAGTCGGGTAGTTCCAGCGACGAAATGACGCCGCGACCGTCCATTGACACGCGCATAAGGTCAGCGATATTGAAGGCCGGCTCACCGAAGAATACATCGCCGCCCGATGCCTCCAGAGCAGCAAGCTCGCGCAAGATGACTCCTGCGGTCGCTGGTGAAACACCGCCGATTCCCTTGAGTTCTTCCTTGCCTTCGTCATTGTTTGTCAGGTAGTCAATGACCGAGCGCAGGTCCTTGAGGTCAATCAGCGCGAGCTGCTGACCATCGGCCCAGTGGAAGATCAACTGAAGGGCTGAGGCCTGAGTGTCGTTCAAGCCCAGCACGCGCGAAAGCAGAAGGGGGCCAAATTCGGTGATGGTTGTGCGGATCGGCACGCCTTCGCCGCGGCCACCCAGAGTGAGCAGTTCCGTGGGGAATGCTTTGCCTTCCCAGTTCTGGCCAATGCTTGCGCAGCGTGCAAGGAGCTTTTCAGAAGAGGTACCCGCCTGAGCTAGACCCGTGAGGTCACCCTTGATATCGGTGACAAAAACGGGGACTCCGGCTTCCGAGAGACGCTCGGCCATCAGCTGGAGGGTTCGCGTCTTACCGGTACCGGTTGCGCCTGCAACCAAACAGTGACGGTTCATGAGCCCCAACGGAATTCCCACAGGTGCACCGGGAACCGGAGTATCGCCATCCAAGAAAGCACCCAGTCGCATTGAAGGCGAGGTAAAGGAGTAGCCCGCGCGGACCTGCTCTGCGTAGCCCTGCAGTTCGCCTTCGCTTGCCGAGGCCTGGGCCGGCTCGGCGGGAGCGGCTTGCGCAGGTGCAGCGGGGGCAGCCTGCGCACTTTCCGCAGGCGCAGCTTCCGGGGTTTGGGTGGGAGCGGCTTCGGAAGGAGCTGCCTGCTCAGCCAAAGCGGTATCGAGGGCTGCCTGCGCGGCCTCGGCCTTTTCGGTCGCTGCATCGGCAGCGGCGGCCTGGGACGCGGCCTCGTTCTGGTCGCCCTGGCCACCTTGAGCGGCAAGAGCAGCATCGAGAGCAGCTTGTGCAGCCTGAGCCTTTGCGGCAGCAGCTTCGGCGGCTGCCTGCGCGGCCTCGGCCTTCAGGCGTGCAATTTCAGCGGAATCGGTCATTGTGGGTCCTCGCAGTGTTGTGGTGGAAGTGGTCGTTAGGCATTCCAGTGCTGACGCAGTGCGTCGCACACGGCATTGTAAGTTGAGTGGTCTACGGTCGCTCCCTCGCGGCGAACATCGCCGGGGGCAACAATGAGTAGGCGGTCCAGGCGCACCTGACTGGGGCGGCCCTGCGGATCCCACGCGCCGGTTCCGATGGGGAACCAGTAGCGCCCCCAATGTGCCTCTTGCTCGGCATCTTTGCGGTGGTCCTTGGACGTCAACTGGGCAACAACAAGCCCCTGCTGCACTCGTGAAAGGACGACAACGGGACGATCCTTGCCCTGGGTTGGGTCCTCTTCATAGGACACCCACGTCCACACGACCTCGCCGGGATCGGCATCCCCATCGGGATTTGGTTCGTATTGGAATGGAGGGAGTCCGTGTTCGCGAACGTCCCACACTTTGTTTCCCTTCCCCGAGGCCTGGGCGGCGGAGGAAGAAGTACGTGCGGTGTGTGAACTGCGTGAAGAAGAGGAAGAACTGGAGGAGGAACGTGACGAGGAACGCTTGCGTCCCTTCGAGGAACCCATTTCCTCTTTCATACTTTGGCCTGCGGCCTGGATAAAGATCGCGAGAAGTCGCTTAATGAAGTCCACGTGGTCTCCAGGTTTGATGGAACAATACCCTAAGTGTAAAGGGACGGAGGCTCTTATTCCGTGGCAAAAACGCGAGGTCGAACGCGTGCGGTTTCAAACCATGCGCATTGGCCGGGCGCAAGAGGAGTGTCGCTGTTGAGCTGAGTGGGTAAAACCCCCGTTGAGACAAGCGGTCGGTGCTCTGAAGGCACAACGACAGTGGAGTCTGAGGCGTTGAAAACAACCAAAACTTGAGCGCTCATATGGACCAGGCAATCAGGTCCAGCCCAAGAGAGGCCTCGTACATGAGCAAGGGATCCAGTTCCCATTCCGTGCTCAGCTCGGGTACGCAGCGCCTGCTGGAACAACAAGACAAAGGAAGGAGAAATGGCGTCTCTTGGTGGCGAATCAAAGTAAATGGCTCCAGGAAGGGCGAGCGCAAACAGAGTTCGCGCACGATGGAGCTCGCTATCCTCGTAAGGAAGTGCCGGCCATGCAGCCACGTGTCCCAAAGGATCACGGTTCATAAAAGTATTGGCGATGGCATCGCACAGCTGCGGGTTCTTCCACTCGATGTCGAGAAAAGTGTCATTGCGCAGGTGGTGGAACCAGGACTCTTGAAGAATTTCCTTCAGATCTGCATCATCCATATGCGGCAGGCTGGAGGTAAGAATAGGGAGAGTATCAGTATTAGCAACCTCGGCCATCACCAGGCGAAGTAGATGCATGAACTCTTGGCGCTCAGATGAATTCGGTCCGTAGTGTGTGAACGGCAAAATCCCAAGATCGATACCGTCGGCTTCTGCATCAACGCATGCCCGCACGCGGCCAAGCAGCGTTGTTACCGTCTCATCGCTGGAATAAGGCCCGTTGAAATCGTGCGTATTCCATTCAGTAGAGGCGGGAAGATGGACGATGATCTTGACTCCGACCCTATGGAAACGCCTGACAAGAGCAGCGAGTTCCGGATTGACTCCCCAGATCATTTGGGGAATCGGAGAAATGAGCAGAGCATCTACGCCGACTCGAGCGAACTGAATCGCTTCCTTGCTCAGCAGCTGAGCAAGCTCATGATCAACGCGCTGGGGGATACGGCAAATTGCAGGTGAATACCACCAAGGGTGTGTGCCTTTCCGGGCAGCATGAAGCAACGTCGTTACTACCTGGGTCCCCTTTGTTGCACTCACAGCACTATTCTTGCAGTTTTAGGCATCGAAAGGGTAGTTGAAGCAGTTAGGCTTATCACGTGCACACTCAGTATCCGTATAGCTCCGCAGACCGTGACCGTTACGTTTCAGAGACTCAAAAGTCCTCTGTTCGTACAGATTTTGAACGCGATCGAGCCAGAGTGCTGCATTCCTCAGCACTTCGCCGTTTGGGCGAAAAAACACAGGTCCTGGGGCCAACCTCGGACGATTTCGTGCGCACACGCCTGACCCACTCCCTTGAAGTTGCACAGGTGGGACGCGAGCTGGGGAAGGAACTGGGGGCCAACCCCGATGTTGTTGATGCCGCATGTTTATCCCACGATCTCGGCCATCCGCCATTTGGACACAATGGCGAACGTGCACTCAATGAACTGGCGGCTGAAATTGGCGGCTTTGAAGGGAATGCGCAGACACTGCGAATCGTTGCACGCCTTGAACCAAAGGTCATCGCTGAGGAAGGTCCCGCCGGGCTGAATCTCACGCGTGCAACCCTTGATGCGATTTGTAAGTACCCCTGGGCGAAGGGTGAAGGTCCGAACCGGGAAAAATCCCTGCGAAAGTATTCGGTCTATGACGATGATCGCCCGACTTTTGAATGGATGCGTGAAGGCGTAACTCCCGGTGCACGTTGCTTGGAAGCTCAAATCATGGATCTTTCCGATGACATCGCGTACTCGGTGCACGACGTCGAAGATGCGGTTGCAACCGGAAAGATGGATCTTGAGAACTTGCGCAGCGATGCGCACACCCAGGGTGTCATCGACTCGACCATGAAGTGGTACGGGACTTCGGTTTCTGAAGACGATCTGGTTCAGGCGTTTAAGCGCCTGGTGACCATGCCCGAATGGCTCAGTGCCTTCAGTGGCTCATATGCGGATTTAGCCGCCTTAAAGGACCTCACCAGCGAACTGATCGGCCGATTTTGTAACGCGACAGTCGCGGCCACCCGTGAAATTGCAGGAGACGAACCCCTGGGCCGCTATCGCGCGGAGCTCGTTGTTCCGGCGCAAACCCGGGCAGAAATTCAGGTTCTTAAGGGCATGGCTGTCCACTATGTCATGAGCCCGCGCGAAAGTGAACCTGTTTACTATCAGCAGCGCACGCTGCTCAATGACTTGGTTGATGCTCTTATCAACGCAGGCCCCGAATATCTTGAACCTCCCTTTGCTGCTCAATGGCGCGCAACCACGGATGAGGGGAAGCGTTTGCGGGTCGTTATCGACCAAGTCGCCTCGTTGACAGATATTTCCGCCTCACGCTGGCACGCGAAGCTATGTGGGATGCTGTCCTCCCAGCTTTAATCAGAGGAACAGTACCGATACACATGCCCCTGCTAAGGAAGTGTCCACTCGCTAAACTGAACTCATGGCCGGCCTGATCCTCAAAGAAGACATCGCCGCCGTACGTGATGCCTCGCGCATTGAAGAAATCGTCGGCGAGCGCGTCGCACTGCGCCCTGCGGGTGTTGATTCTTTGAAGGGGTTGTGCCCATTTCATGATGAACGCACGCCCTCGTTCCACGTTCGTCCCTCCCAAGGGTTTTGGCACTGTTTTGGCTGTGGAGAAGGCGGGGACGTCATCAGCTTTGTTCAGAAAGTTGATTCTCTTTCCTTTACCGAGGCCGTGGAAGCCTTGGCCCTCAAAGCTGGGATTACTTTGCGTTACGAGGCCGCAGGAAGTGGGACTCTTCGCCGTGAGGAGCCGGGGCGGCGCCAGCGCCTTCTTGATGCGCACCGCGTGGCTGAGGAGTTTTATCAGGCACAGCTCACTTCCCCTGAAGCGCATCTTGGGCGTCAATTTTTAGGACGCAGGGGCTTTGATGAAGCGATGTGCCGTCACTTCGGAATTGGCTACTCTCCGGCCTCGTGGGATGCGCTGACGCGTCACCTTCGTTCGAAGGGGTTCACCGATCAAGAGATTGAAACTGCCGGCCTGGCGACTCGGGGTAACCGCGGACTTTACGACCGTTTCCGTGGAAGGCTGATGTGGCCAATCCGCGATATTACGGGCGCGACTGTTGGTTTTGGTGCCCGGCGTTTGAACGATGAGGACAAGGAATCCCCGAAGTACCTCAACACCCCTGAAACGCCGATTTATCACAAGTCCCAAGTCCTATACGGCTTGGATCTTGCGAAGAAAGAAATTACTCAGGGACGCAGGGTTGTCATTGTTGAGGGCTACACCGATGTCATGGCTGCCCACGCCGCGGGAGTCGGGTGCGCGGTTGCAACCTGTGGCACCGCTTTTGGCGAAGAACACGTCAAGATCGTTCGCCGACTGCTGGGAGATACCGCCGATAGTGCAGCGGGAGTTGTTTTAAGCAATGGGAAGACCCACGGTGGTGAAGTGATCTTCACCTTCGATGGTGATGCGGCTGGTCAAAAAGCTGCGCTTCGTGCTTTTGATATGGATCAAAACTTTGCCGCGCAGACCTTTGTCGCCGTCGAGCCCCATGGAATGGACCCCTGTGAATTGCGCATGGCTCAAGGTGAGCGTGCGGTTGTGGAACTGGTGAACTCTCGGACTCCGCTTTTTGAGTTCGTCATTCGCTCCGTCCTGCGCCAATTGGACCTCAGGACTGCGGAGGGGCGCGTTAAGGCCCTTCGCGCCGCGGCTCCCGTGGTTGCTCGCATTCGTGACCGCGCCCTCCAACGCGAATACACCAGGTCGCTTGCCGGCTGGATTGGTATGGATATCTCCGAGGTCGCGCGCGCGGTGCGCTCCTCTGGGAACTCACGCCCCGCTCCGAACGGACGCGGAGCGACTCCCGAGGCCTCGGCCCCTATGCCCGCACGGCGCGGTCCGGAAGACCCCGTGTCAAAGATTGAACGCCAGGCCTTGGAGGCGCTGGTTCAATACCCCATGTACGTTGTGGGTTCGGGCTTTGAAGAACTCGGGGGAGAGGCATTCTCGGTTCCCTCTTACCGCGCTGTTCACGACGCGATTCGAGCCGCAGGCGGTCTTGACGCCTTCATCAAACTTTTTCGTCAGGCCGAGGAGCACTTCGGAAAAGGGGAGAAAGCCGTTCAAGCTGCGACTCGTGCCTTCGTTGATGACGTGCGTGAGCTGATGATTCCTGAAGTTGCAGCGGTTTTGATGGAGCTTGCGGTTGCCCCGCTGCCGCAGGATCGCGAAGATCAACTTCGCGCATACTGTCGTGGAGCGATGGGGGCAATGGTGCGTTTGGATGTAACGCGCAGGCTGGCCGATGCGAATGCGAACCTTCAGCGTTTGAGCGAAGACGACCCGCAGTACACCCAGGCATTCCGAGAGCTGATGCGCCTGGAAGAAGTTCGTCGCCGCTTTACCGAGCGCGCACAGTAGCCCCGCGGCAGGTACTACTCCAGTCCAACGCTTTCTCGCAGCTGGCGCTCAAATGAATGAGCCACTGCGATTCCTTCATCATCCAGTGGGCCGCCCGCCGAAAGGACAGAGAACAGCTCACCGTCTTCACGCCTGCGGATCTGGCCAGTGATCACCGTTCCCGAAGGAGCCGTGACATTTCGGACAACGACCTGGGTGCGGTTCACCTTCTCAGAAAGGTCTTCCATAAAAGGACGCATTGACGAGTCGCTGGATTTGAGCGTCAAAGGGGTGCGGGAAGGATCCACCCAGGTCACGCGAAGTTCCTGCTTTTCGCCGTTCCATCGCGCGTTTTGGATTTCGTAC
>PPYF01545935.1_pt1 | contig 14085 bp, 17 predicted proteins | sample 1559871 | NCBI WGS metagenome assembly PPYF01 (sample SAMN08240021, study PRJNA423297) | Human gut metagenome, whole genome shotgun sequencing project. | reverse complement strand
CCTTCGCTTTTTGCCTGCAAGTATTTATTACAATAAGGACATCTGACAGTCCGATTATGTTTAACTTCATCACGATCATTCCAAACACCTATTGTTCTATGCCGTAAGTGTTTGTTCTCCAAAATAAATTTATGCTTACAGCTAGTACAATAAGCTCTTTTTTGCTTCGTATCATAGAATATATAGTTTTCATCTTTAAATACGATTTCTTCAACAAAGTTTTTATAATCATCTGGTAGTTCTCCAAACTGTTTCATTTCCAAATCAATAATGTCTGTTTCTTTTTTATGCTTCTTGGCAAGTCTGGTCGCTTTGACATTCTCTTGATATCTATGCAGTAGTGCAAACGCAGATCGCTCTCCATACTCTTCTTTATTTTTGAGCCATTTTCGATATGTACTCTCCGCTTTCTTTGCATCTGTATCCGAAAGAAATTCCAGTTGTGCATAGCTCCACCAATATTCCGCCCATCCGGTATCCCGACAAACCAAATTAAGTAAAGCCCCTGTTCTCCACTTGTCACATTCCACCTCAAGAGTTATGTAATCTTCTTTTTGGCAAAACACACGAAACAATAATGAAATATCTCTTTTATTTCTTCCACTGGTCTGATAGACATTAAGAACCAATGTTTCCTCTGCCCCCATTTTTTTCTTCTGAACTGCGATTACACCTTTTTTGTCTTTTCCTGCTACTGCAATATCATGTATTGCTTCCAGGTTTACTCTTGGGACTGGTATGGCTTTTAATTCTTTCTTTTTCATCCATATCGCCTCCTACATCCCCAAGAGAGAAAACATGTCAATCTGACCGTCCATATCTTTGTTATTCTTTTTAGGTTTTGGCTCTGATTTCAATGTTTCCGATTTCTTCTCTTTTTTCACAGATGTTTTTGGTGTTTCCATCTTATTATCTGCTTTTGACTTTTCTTCCTGTTTTTTCTTTTTCTCTTCCTCTGCCTTATCATCCTTGTGGTAATAATCCTCAGCCCATTCATAAACCACATCATCACGAACTGCGCAGCTACTACCCTTCGCCTGCTTTCTTGCCTGCTCATAAATATACTTATAGCATTTCTCCCAAGTTTTATGATCTTGGCATACATCCGAAGCTAAACTCTCTGATTCCTGACATCTTTCAGTTAAATGTTCGATAACAGGCTTTGCGAAAGCTTTATCTTTAGCCTTTTTCAATTCTTCCTGTAGCTTGGTAACTGCCCCAACAACACCAATATAAACCGAACTCTTCTGATCCATTTTTTCTTCTTTTTTTGCATTTATCTCATTATTAACCGCTTGATTTAACGCCTTTTTCTCTATGCTAGATATAGTTTTTCCAATTTCAGATTTTGGTTCTATATCATTCTCCACATCTTCCATGTTCTCATATTCTTCCTTCAAGCGGTCATTCTCCACATCAAATAACGTGTTACCATCAGTATCATAGAATACGGTTACTTTTTCTCTCTTTAATATATTGTAGGTAGTATTTTCCACTTCAATTTTGCTCTTGTTGTTCTCCGAAAAATATTCGTTTTCCAAATACTCCAAAACAGCTTTGCTCCACTCATATTCATAGTCTTGCTTATCTCCTAATGCGTAGTGCATTACATTTCTATCTGCTTCCATAGGTTTCCTCCTTTTTATCGAAATCGAAAAACATATAAAAGTGCTCTTTTTCCACTGTTTTTTCGGTGGTTACGGTTCCACCAATGCCACCCATTGACTGAAACAATCTCCTCCAAGTCCATATCTGATTTTGAAACATCGGCATATACCAAAGTTCCTGTCCTTCTTTTTCATTTGGAAACAACACTGGTCCAGTCAAAGGATTGGTAAGCGTATTTGCTATACATACATATCCCGCGCATCCCAGAAGAGAAAGCTGTATGTAGCACATCATTCCGGTTACCCGATCTATGTCCTGCGCGACAAAAACCACATGATTTTGAAAATTATGCTTGCATTTTTTCATAGTATTTGCGGCAGCTATCAATGTTGCTCCCGCTCCACAAGCTGGATCACATATAGATAGATACCCCTGTTTCTCAATATGGCTGTCAACATCCTTGCAAGTTATTTCCGACATCATCTTACATACACAATAGGGTGTAAAAAACTGTCCTTTCCAATGATTGCCGAGGTTCAACTGCATATACATAGCTCCAAGAAAATCCTGTTCCGGATTTCTTTCTAGGGCCTCAACAATGATTGCAAGCATTTTTGCAGGAACTTCTACAGAACCAAGTCTCTCTATGCATTGTGCATATTCCTTTTCTCTGCTCTCATAATGTTCTGGGCTTCTGTCTGCCACATTACTTATTGAACACGCTATGGCTGCCATTAAATCCGACCACACCTGCCAAGAACTTCGCGAATAGCAGAGTTTGTGAAATTCATTTAAAAATTCTTTTTCGGTTCCTTGTATTACTTCACTCTGTTTAGCCACCTAAAATCTTTCTCCTAATCTCTTCAAATTTACGTGCCCTTTCTTCCTGTTGCTCCTTTGTTAATTGTTTTGGTTTTGATTCTTCATTCTGTTCTATTTTCACATGTTCCTTCTTTTCGATTACTGGAACATACTGCTTTTGTAATAATGTCTTGTTTTTTGCAACAAAGTCTGGAAGTACATTTGCATTTTGCATCTCAGCCGCTTTTCTCTGATATGCTTCACGAAAATTAGCCCTATCTGCTGTAATATTTTCGCTCTGGCACAGCCTGCTCCATCCGAAATTTTTAACAACTGATAATGTAAGCTCGTCCATTGTCGCAAATGCTTCTTGTGGATGATACCAACCGTAATCTGCAATTGCCTTTTGAACTGTCCCCCAAGCCTCATCGAAACTTAGAATTGGTGTCTTATATCTCTCCATACACAATTTCCTAATTTCTGCGATATTAGGTGGATAGATATTTGTGCAAATATGCTCCATAACTGCATTTTCAGCAATTTCATATGGTATATCTTTAAGTGCCATATACCAAAAATCCATCGACGCATTATCCTCTAATATTTTTGAGGCTGGGTAGGCTGCCTTAATAGCAATCGTCAATGTAGCAAATTGCTTTTTATCCATTCGCCCACTCCCTTGCTCCTTGCGCAAACTGTTCTACCTTTGAACCGCCTGCTGATGCTGAATGATTATAAGACTGCGTATATCCTGGTGTTCCACCTCTATTCTGGACCTTTGAAATCCAAGCATTGATAAATCGTTTCATTCCTCCTGCTGTTTTCCGTTTTCTCGGATTGGCATCACACCAGCCTTTCATTGCTCTTAGTTCCTGCATAATGTCAACGGCAGGATATAATTCTGCGAGTTCAAGAACATAGCTCTGCGTAATCGGATATTCTTCTCCAGTATTCATCATGATACTTATTACTGGCGGTTCCACCGCTACTGTCTGCTCGTAGCATAGATTTTTATTGATTTCCGATTCGGATTGGTTTGAATTACGAACACATTTGTTATCTGATGTTTTTATCCGCTGTCCTCTGCTGTCAAATGTCAGCAATTCACACTCCTCTGAAAATTCTGGATACTTACTTTTCTGATTACGAACCCTCTGATGGTTCGCCCATGTAACTAACTGTAAATACGGTCTTTCATGTGTCTCATATACTATGATTAGACCGACCGCTGATAGCTTGCAAAGTGCCTTATCTATATCTTTTTCTGTAATATCTTTCAGCGGGAAGCAGCTTCCCTTAATTATTTTTGCTCTTCCGTCGTATCTGCCAAAGTCGTCACAGGTTACAATTAATCTATAAAACAGAACTTCCTCAAACCAAGATAAAGAATCTATTTCTGGACTCCTGCAGATGCTCTCCTTGATTATTCTGTTTGGCATTCAATCAACCTCCTTCTAGATGCCAGAGGTTGCTCTCTCTGGCATCCTATCCTAATAAATTACCTTGCTACCCTTTTCCGTTTTAACTACATCCAAATTCTGTGGGAATCTAGCTTTCATTGTTGGATCATGCGTGATCGCCATTATTTTAATGTTGTTGTATCTGCTCTGGATTGTCTCCAATGCGTCACAATATGCCTGTATTCCGTCTCCATCCAAGAATGGAGGTTCGTCTATAAAGAGCATTCCAAGTTGGATTCCTGCAGAAGAAGATTTAATCTCTGCCAATGCAAGAATTACAGACAGCGATGATTTAACCTTTTCTCCACCAGACTTAGAAAGATAAGGAAGAATTGACTTTCCGTATTCCTCAATGTAAATATCAAGTGATACCTTTTCTTTTCCGTTTTTCTGCAGTCGCTCCAGTCTAAACTCTACTCCCATTTTTCCGCCAGTCATCTGTCCAAGAATGGTATTTGCAGTTGCTGTAAGTTGCGGAATAATAGAACGGATAATTTGATGTGGCACACCGCTCTGGCTAAATGCAATTTTTAAAATATCATAATCTGCTGTTTCCTTTGCGTATTCATTCTGCTTTTCCTGTAAAATAGCAATTTCCTGTTTCAACTTTTCTATCTGCGAAGCTTTCTGTTGTAAAGCTCCAACACGCATCTGCTTTTCCTTTACTACGCTATTAATGGTATTCACTTCTGTTTCCAAATCGTTCACAATTATCGTAGCCTCTTCTAATCCTGCCATAGCTAATATTTCTTTATCCGCTTCTGCCTGTCTTTCTTCAATTTCTTCATTTATGCTGATAATTTCCGCTGACAACTCCGAAATTCTATTCAAAGCTGTTACGTTTCTTTCCTCTGCTACTGGTAGCATTTTTTCTTTTTCCACCCACGGATCAAGAGCAGAAATGGCACTAAGCACATGCACATGTTCTTCAAACGCTTTGGCATATACATCACGCTCCGTTTCCGCCTGTGTTCTCTTTAATTTAACCTCAGCAAGCCTTTTTTCTGCTTCGGTTATATTTGACTGTAAATGTTCTAAAGTAGACTTAATCAGCGTGAGCTTGTTTTCTCTCTGATTGATTGCCTCAAGCTGTGACATATACGGAAATAATGCGGTACATTCACTCTGTAGAGCAGTCAATGCATCTGCGTCAAATTTTATCGCCTCCATTTCTGCTTGCTTTTTCTCAACTTCACATCTGCTCTTTGCGAGCTCGCAGTCTTTACGGGCGGCAATATCGACATATAAGGCTTCATGCACATCTAACTGCTCCTTTGCCTCAATGGCATCCTGTAAAAATTTACAATGCGCCCTCTCAATATCTACGCATCCAGATTCATTTAAGATTGCAACTTTCTTCTCAAGAACATACTTCTGTTCATCTGCTTTCTGTTTTTCTCTATCAAAACTTGCTTTCACTTCGTTGTAATGGAAAACTGCCTCAGAGTATTCGTTTTTTACTTTCTGATATGCAACAGCTTTTTCCTGCATAGCCTCTAATTCTGCTTTCTTTTGGTTATAGACTTTTACTTTCTGTCTTACCTCACCATCGTTGGCTGAGTCCAATATCATTGCATTCTTTTCATCCTGCACTGCCTGCAAAGCATTCTGTAACTCTAGAATGGCCTCCTGTTCACTTTCAGCCTGTTTCACAAGATTTTCAGCCTCCTGTTTCTTTGCTGTATAGAGTGCCGACTGTCCAGCGAGTTCCAGTTCTCGTTTCAATAAATCATTTCTTTCAGCATTCTTTTCCTCGATTTCAGACTTTTGGGCGAGAATTGCTGAACTGCTATCTACTATTGCCTGCTGTGTGACTCTGTTCTGCTCGGCAATGGTCTTTTTTGCCTGTAATGTTGTAACAGCTGCAAGTGCTTTCTTTCGCCTTTCTGCGGCTTCCTGCTGATTTGACAGGATAAGTTTCTTCTGGTCTCTCTCATTAACCTTTGCCTGCAGTCTGACTTCCTGCTCTGCCAATTCCATCTTGCATGTTTCCAGTTCTTCGTCTGGCTTGCCAAATTCAGCAATTGTAGCATTATGAATTGTGATTTCCTGCTTCAAATCCCTGTTCTTTGCTCCATTCGCTTTCGCCTTGTCAGACGCAATTTTCTCCATTAGCTGATACACTCCAAGTCCAAGAAGCGTTCCAAGGACTTCAACTCTTTCCTCTGGTTTTGCCTGTAAAAATAATCCATACTGATCCTGCATAATCAGAGCACATGATTTGAATGTAAAACTGTCCATTCCGAGGATGTTCAATATTTCCTGCTGTGTATCGTTGTATCGCTCCTTGGAACAATCTTTCCATTCATTCTCAACAAACTGGGAGATATTCAAAGTTCCTTTTCCGGAACGGGCTCTGGTTCGTGTAACACGATACTTTTTCTCTCCGATACGGAATGTAAACATAATCGAACCAGAACGGACACTTTCATCATTTCTAAGCCATGGTGCCTTTCCTGTATCATCCTTGATCACACCCTCTCTCGGTTCTTCATAAAGACAGTCGATAATCGCATCCATAAACAAGCTGCTCTTCCCTGCTCCATTCTGGCCGTTGATTGTGCAGAAAGTAATATCCTCGAAATTAAATGTCTCCTCTTCGTAGTTGCGATAATTCTTAACAGCAATTTCTACAGGTTCAAATGTTCCGCTATTTGCTGTCGCTGTCATGCTTGCCTCAGCTTCAGCAATAATCGGTCTTGCCTTTAATACAAGTTCCTGTATTCTTTCCTGCGGTACCTGCTTTTCCTCAAGATACTTAATAAGGTTCGCTTCTGGATCTGTGGCATTTTCAAGCTGTGTTCTGTTGGCGAATTCGTCTATTTTGTCTGGAAGAATTTCCCATACCATAAATGCTCCATCTTCCAGAAGCTCCCTTTCCAAAGTTGCCTTATTCAGAGCCTTACTGTTTTCTGCAGTGCAGCTATAATGAACACGAACAATCTTTCCATCAATCTGTCCTCTCCACTTTTCAGTAGCAACAAAATCCATAACCTGCATATTTATCTGTGTCACATCATCATTATTGAGTTCAATGGTTGCAAACTCTCTGATAGGTGTTTCATGAAAAATGCTCTGCCATGTTCCCAGCTCATGCCAATTGTGAATCCAGAAGCCTCTCTGCTGTCCCTCATCATTAAAGTTCATGGCATTTATCGCGCCGGAATAATACCAGTCTCTGTGCATTATCTTCTGTGGTCTGTGAATATGCCCTAAAGCAACCAGATTGTAATTTGCCGCCAATAAAGCCTCCTGTGGAATGATTGGCTCAAACTGTGTGAGCATCATTGTCTGTCCACTCTCAGTATTGCATCCAGGTACTGTGTAATGCGCCATCAGAATACTTTTCTTTTCTGGAGAGCATTGTGCTTTCAATCCTGTTACAATATTTGATAATTCATTGGTAAACACCACATTTTCTTCATCACTTGATAATCCCGGATGATTAGCTCTGAACACTCCCCTGTCAAATCCTGGGAGCACTGCAATATCAACATCATCAAATGGAATTACCTGTGGGGTAACCACCACATGAACATTAGGAACATCTGCAAACATTTCAGAAAGGACATTAAACTGTCCTGATCCATCATGGTTCGGAGTACCTCTCATAACAACAACCTGTGATGATACTGCCGCAAGCTCTCTGATATAATGAATTGCAGTGATAATTTCCTCACAACACCTGTCGGACCACAGGCGGCCAACATGGAATATGTCACCAGATACAAGCGAGTAATCCGGTTTTTCCTCATTTGCCACTCTAATCAATTCATCCAGACATCTTTTCGTGTCCTCTGTTCGGAGATTTACTCCGTCCTTGACTGGACTTCGGAATGTTCCAAGATGCCAGTCCGCTGTATGTAATATTTTCATTTCGACACCTCCATAGTGGCTTTCATAGCCATAATCATATTGTGTAATTCAAGTTCCAGAAGCTTAAATGTCTCCTCCTCCACTCCGCAGAAGTCGATACCATCATCGCCCCATTCTTCGCCAACAAAGAGTACATTTCCCGCAATCGGCTGATTATGCACATCTGTTTTATAAAGATAGCTTCCAATGAGATTTGGTGTGTTTTGCTTTAATCGCCCTTCCTCATCAATCAGCATGCTCACACACTGTCCCGGTATCTTTGTTGGTCGGTCTTTCATTTTCAAGTCTGTATATAATCGCTCTGGCATAACATGCTCATACAATTCGCAGTCATTTCCAATCAGTTTTCTAAGGTAATCGTTCTGCTCTGAATGTGTTCCTGTTGGAAAATCATGCACAGTCAGCTCAAGGTCTGTTGAAATCTTAATCAGTTTCATTACTTACCTGCTCCTTTCTGACACTTCATGCAGAGTGGTCTTCCGAATTTATTAAGCGAATACTCATATACCCTCTCGTTGATTTCTGCTCCGCATCCGTCACAGTAATATCCCGTTGCCTCATTTCCATTTGCCGTCTGCTGTGGCTGGTCCTGTGCCGGCTGGTCCTGATCGAACCAGTTTCTCTCCTGTTCTTCCACAACCCCATCACTGTCCTCAACCTGTTCGGAAGCAAATGCAGGATTGTCAATTTCATCCTCCGGATTAAAGTCTGACGAAAACGCTTCGCCAGAAAATGTAGTAGAGATTGCAGGTGGTGTGGATGAAGTACCGAACATATTTCCCATAGAATTCATTCCCTGCTGGAGCATTGCATTTCTCACTGTTGTATCCGTGTAATCTGGTGCGAATGTTACGGTTGGAACAACAAACGGTTTTTCCAACTCTGCCTTTGAGTATGTTCCCTTAATGCCGAGCAGTGCTCTGATAACTCTGAGGATGGCTCCTGTCTGTGCCTTTTCAGAAGCAGTCTTTCTGAGAAGTGTCATATTCACCAGAATTGACCTCTCAATATACTTCTCCCTGTCACTGTCAGCAATGACATAATATTTCTCTGGCTTACCCCACTGATTTATTTTCTCAGGATCATCTTTCCACTCTCCTTTAAACATTTCAGATGCAGCCTTGGCAGCTTTCCAATCATGGATACCCATAATTGACTTATCCATAAATTCAAGGCGGTACTTAGATTCTTCATCATCAAGACAGATACGCTTTGTCTCCATGTGTGTCTTGTAGCTTCCATCTGGAAGTCTTACCGCTCCGTATGCCTTGCCAACATAAGTATTTGTATTTTCTCTTGTAACTGTTGTGTACTCTGGATGAAACTGGATTCCCGCCGCAGTTGCCAACTTCATAAGAAGCGGCTTTGCAGGAGAGAAAACCTCCTCATATACGTTTTTTCCATTTCTATCCTCTCCAGTCTTTACTTTTCCAACTGAAAAGATATCTCCTGAGTTCGGTGTTGTGTCCGCCACCACTTCCATAACGGAACACTTATAAAACGGGTTAATCTGCACTGATGTAGCTGATGGTAACAGTAGGTTGCAGTTTGGATATTTTGACTGAATTTCAGTCAAAGCATTTGAATTGTTCATAGATAAAACCTCCATATTTGTAATATTTGCTTGATTTATAAAGCAGAAAATGCTACAATATGGTTGTTCGTAGGGGCACTCTGATTTATGATCGGGTGCTCTTTTTCCATATCATGCAATGTTCTGCATAAATCCATAGTGAATTTTGAAAAAGCAAGGCTTCTAACATATTCTTCTGTGAGCTTAATAAGATACCAATGTTGTAACACAACCTGTCTATGCTCACGCTGGTATATGTACTCCTGCTTGTGTCTGGCATACTTCAATGCCTCATTGAACTGTTCATCTGTAATTTCGCATTCGAGCAGTTCTTCTATCTCTTTTTTTTCTACGATTTCGCACATTTTTCAATTCCTCCAATCCATCAAATAAATAGTTAATTATCTTCCATGAAATTAAATAAACGATAGGGACTAATAGATATTCGCCTCCAACTGCCTCATATCCTCTTTCAACATAGGCAAGATGAAAAGCCCATTTTCCAATAGCATATGTGACAAGCAATGTCCAAGTAAGAGCTATTACATCTCTTTTTAGTGTTTTTCTCACTTCATATCACTCCTTGTAAAAATAGTGTTTTCCATGTTTAAACAGAAAAGTCAGATTTTCGCTATGCCATGTAGAATCACTCTTACTTTCAAAGTAAATAGCATCTTTGCTCTTATTCCATCCGGAAACTTGGATAAGCTGTAAAGCCCTATAACAATCTTCATTTGGTTTAACTTTGTAATATCTTCCGTTACTAACTGGACTAAATTGTCCCTTTTGAAAAATAACTTCTCTAACAGTATTTGGGAATTTATTGTCTAATACCCTATTCAACACGACCAATATTACAAGAGCTTTCCCCTCGGTGTCTTCGGATTCTGCCTCTGCCATTGCAATCTTAGCAAGCATATAGGCATCTGTTGAATCCAAATCCATACTATTGATTTTGGACTGCTCTGTTTTCGATGCGGGACGTGCTGTTGCAAACGGTGTTGCGGTTGGTATTACATCCGCTTCCTCAAAAATCGCAGCTCGCATGATGGTCTCTCTATCATTTATTTTGCCTGCTGATGTTCCTGTAAAACTGAAAGCAAAAGCAACGATTGAAGTTAGAGAAACAACACATACCAAACCTAAGCCAAGAAGACATTTGTTTATCATGCTCCTACTGCACCTCCCTTTTGATGGTCGAATACAAATACCATCTGACCGCCTTTTGTATCCGTTTTCAAAAACTGGTTATAATATGCTCTATTCGTTTGCAGCTTTGTCGTTTTTATGCTTTCGCAATCACATCTTTCTCCAGGATCAAGATTGCAACCACACTTTGAACAAACATTGTAATATGCCATTTTGCACCTCCTATTCTTCAATCATGCATCTCTCAAAAAAGTATTTTTTGGGAACCTTGCCTACCGGATATGCTGGTGTAATCTTCCCGTTTTCAATAAGCTCTTTTCTAAGTTCTTTTATAAGCTCATACGCCTTATTTTCTTTGCAACCAAGATAATCCATAACCTCTTTTGCAGTTATATAATACTTTCCTGGTGTTGTAATAACTCCTGGTGCTGTTGCTAATGCGTTCATTTGCCCACCTCCTGTGATAAATCTTGTTTTACAATTTGGTCCATTGTCACCCCGAAGAAATCAGCCAGTTTACTAATCGCTTCGATTGTTGGCGTTCGAGTACCTCGTTCCCATGATGAGATTGTCTTTTGGTCAAGCCCAAGGAAAATCGCAATTTCTCGTTGTAACTTTCCTTGCTTTTTTCGCAAATATGCCAAGTTCTTAGCATACATTGGGATTTCTGGTGCCAACTTATTCAGGACTAGATCATCAAGCGTAACACCAAAATACTCTGATAAGTTAATAATTCTTGATAATTCCGGCTCTCTTGCACCTGTCTCCCAGTTTCTCAGCTAACTCTATTTGATTTATTCCAAGCTGAGTTCTAAGGAATTTTATGTTTTCTGCAAAATGCAAATCATCATCTCCTTTCGGCTTGGAGCTACCTGTTGCTCCGAGCAAATATTGTATTGATTTCCCGATTCGGATTTGGATTCGGATACTCTACTCTACCAATAGCACCACCGGACTGTCCTCGCTTTCACTCGGTCCAATGATACTGCCGGTCATTCGAGCCTTTTATTACAAGTTTTTTTTAATCCAAAGCTTCATACTCTGCGTAATTTCCTCTATTTCTTCTAAATTTTTCATAATTTCTTCAAGCTGTGGCTTCTCACTTTCATCGATAACACCATCCGCTGTAATATCAAGAAGTGTTTCTCTTGTCTTTCCTATTTTTCGAAAAGCAGAAAGTATTCGAACTGTAATTCTATCAAGGTCTGCCAATTCTGCTTTTGGCATTTCACATCCCAAAGGACACATTGTTCTGCAAAAGTAATTTTCCAATTCTGGGGCATTGTATAAATCTGCCATCAACTTTATTTCCTCCGGATAAGGGACTGCGATACCACTCTCAATCCGATAAAGCCTGCCCCTGTCAATCGACATATATTCAGCGGCTCCTTCTCTGCTACTCAACTGTTCATTATGTGTTGCCGCCTCACAACGTGCTTTATAAAAGATGTTAGAGCTGGTCTTAGCTGTTATATTTGGCATTTTCTAAATCATCTCCTTGCTATATAATCTTTCTATAAGGTTTCATTTTTAGAAGCTTCAATATTGCCAAAAATGTCTTCTATAGATTTATTGAAATGATGGGCTATCTTAAATGCTTCATTAAGTGAAAACTTTACCTTCCCGTTTTCCTTTTTGCTGTAGTTCACTTTTGACACATTAATTATGCTTGCAAACTCTTCCTGTGTTTGCCCTAAGGATTTTCTAAACTGTTTAATTGCCATTTTCGTCCTCACCTCTATTTGTTATAATCTTCTTGTATTTCATTTCGAAATGTTAAAGAGCAAAAAATTTCATCAAGAGTAACACCCAAGGCATCAGATAGCTTTTTCGCCATTGGAAGTGTTGGTTTCCGAGAACCATTTTCATATTGTGATATTGTTGTCTGTTTCAGTCCGACTTTAATACCAAGTTCAACCTGTGACAGCCCTTTGTTTACTCTTAATTGTTTAAGTGTCATTATATCACCCCTTTCGTATTTCGTTCTGAAATATAGATTATAGCAAATCGTGATATTTGTCAAGCCTTTTTTCAAAAAATATTTCTCTTTGCAATTAGATTTTATTTCATTCTGTGATATAATTATGATAGGAGGTATTATAATGCTTGGAAAACAATTAAAAATGCTACGTGAAATCAATGAAAAGAGCCAACAAGAAGTTTGCTCCGCTCTTAACATAGAGCAGAGTACCTTGGCAAATTATGAAAATAATAAAAGAATTCCAAAACTTGAAATTCTTATTAAGTTGGCAGAATATTATAATGTTTCTGTTGACTATTTATTATGTCGAACAAATACTAATGACGATATCGAACAGGAAGAGCCTTTTTATACAAATTCCAGAGAACGCAAACTTATAGAATTGTATAGAGAGTACGAAGACAATGATTTTTCTGAAACCATTAGAGAGGGTTTAAAAGAATTTTTTCCTGAGCTGGTATTTGGAGAGGAATTATGTCCTAATGAAGAAAAAATCCTGTCCACTTTCAGAGATCTAAATGAGGATTGTCAGGATATAGTCATTGGTAAAGCTAAAGAATTGTTAAGAGAACAGCGTTATGAAGAATCTGTTGCAGCAAATTCTTCTATGCGAAAGGCAAAATAATATCCTTCGAGTGGTACCGGAGGGGGAAGGGGATATAATATGAAGTGCACAAATTGTGGAGCAGATCTTACTAATGATATGTTCGAAGCTGGAATGTGCTTTTCTTGTGGATGTCCTGTATCCAAATCAGAAAAAGCATTTGTACACGAGCAAGATAAAATCAAGGCTGCAAAGCTCCTTGAAATACAAAAAGAAAAAAAACTCAAAGAAGAATTATACAATGATCGTCTTAATAATCAATTACTTACTACGGGGTTCGCTTTTGAAGGTTATCGTATAAATGAATACTTAGGAATTGTCGATGGAGAAACAATACTTGGAACAGGATATTTTTCTGATATCAATGCATCGGTCTCCGATTTTTTTGGAGTAGAAGCAACTGAATATTCAAATAAATTACACCAAGCCAAACAAGCTGTATTAACAAATATGATTAAAGAGTCTGCAGATTTAGGAGGAAACGCTATAATAGGTATATCTTACGGATATATGACATTTTCCGGAAATATGATTGGTGTTTCTGTAACAGGCACATCCGTAAAGGCAGAAAAGCTCCCATCTCACTCAGATAATTTGGACGATGTAACCTAGTAAAAGGAGGCTGACATTTCATGCCTGCATATAAATACACTCTAAAAAGTGGCAAAACACTATGGTATGCCAATTTCTATTACACTGACTGGACTGGAGAAAAAAAACATATCTGCAAGCGTGGCTTCAAAACACAGCGTGAAGCAAAGGAATACGAAAAGGCCTTTATGGACCAGCAGAGCAACACCAGCGACATACTTTTTTCTTCTCTCGTTGCGAATTATCTAGAAGATATGGAGCACCGTTTGAAGCCGACTACAATGGAAAACAAGCGTTTTATAATTGAAGGTAAACTTATTCCTTACTTTGGAAAACAAAAAATCTGTGACATTGATACGATAAAGGTCAGAAAATGGCAAAACGAACTTATCTCCTATCGCGACGAGAACGGAAAGCCATTTACACAAACGTATTTGAAAAC
>PPYF01028324.1_pt1 | contig 14088 bp, 10 predicted proteins | sample 1559871 | NCBI WGS metagenome assembly PPYF01 (sample SAMN08240021, study PRJNA423297) | Human gut metagenome, whole genome shotgun sequencing project. | reverse complement strand
GGGATTGTCAGTCAGTGCGGCAGAAAAGCGCTATCTGGGCTATCCAGTTAATCTGTTGATTGGAGAGAAGCTTCCGGTAAATTCCTTTGTGGATGAAAAAGGGAAAGCTGCCAAAATTGAAATAGCTGAGGGGCAATATACGCTGATCACCTATTGGGCAAGCTGGTGCCCGGATTGTCAGGAGGAGCTGGCATTTCTGCCTCAATTAAAAGAGGTCCTCAAGGACTACCCGAATGTGAAATGGTATTTGGTTGACCGCGTGGATGGACAGGATGAAAGCATTCAGAGCGGATCGGAATATATCAAAAAATTAAATCTGGGACTTCCTGTTTTGTATGACCAGAATCTGACCTTCCGAAATGCAATCGGTATTCGGGAAATTCCAACAACCATCCTGCTCAATCCGCAGGGAGAACTGGTGCTGGCTACATCAGAAATTATCAAATCCCAGGGCAATCTCCGCGCTATGCTGGATTACGCCACCAAGGGCAGAGGAAAGGCTACCGAAGATTATGTGAGCAAAAATCTGCTGGTATCGGATGGTAGTGTAAAACAGTCAGCTGATTCTGCTAAGAAGAGCACACAGGCACAGAGCATCCTCACTGAGTATGCAGCAGCTAAAAAGAATACCACCATTTTAAACCAGCAAAAATCCTGGCTTGCAAAAAATGGCGGCTTGACCGGAGATTTGGGCGATGATCTGCGGATGTACGGTGCATTTTCCGGAGTACAAGGCTATGAACAGGATGCAAAGACATTGTCAGCGGCAATTATCAAGGAATATTTCCAGGGAAATAAACTGAACGGAACAGTTTCTTTGAGTGATCTTAATCTGGATCAGATTTCCAAATTGGGAGTAAACGGGCTTGCCGATCAGGCTTTGTCAGTTGTTCAAAAGGGATATATCAGCGCAGACTTCCCATTTTATTACACACAGTATAATACCAAAACCGGCAAGTACGATCAGGGCGTTGTGGATATGACAGAGTCTCTGCTCACAGTTTATCACCTTGCAAAACAGGGAAAGGTAAAACAGCAAACGCTGGATTGGCTGAGCAATGCAGTAAATACGAACGGAATTTTTGCAAAATATAAAAAAGACGGAACACCAGTCAGCCGCTATCAGTATGAGACACCAGGTGTTTATGCTCTGACAGCGTTGATTGCACTGGAGACAGGGGAGAAGAGCTTATTTACTCAGTCGGTAATTCTGATGGAAAAGAGCAGAACCTTCCAGACAACCAGTGAGTCCAACGGTGCTTTCAGCAGTAAAAACAGCGATAAGGCATTGGATAACTGCCTGCCGCTTTTGCTGTACGCTTCGATGGAACAAAAGGGACTGTAACGGAAAGAATAGATACCCTCGGCTCTGCCGGGGGTATTTTATAAGATTCTTTCCAAGATTGAGTAAATCTTTTACATTAATCTTATAATGTTGTGATAACAATGAACTTGGATGTAATTTTACATTCAGGTTTTGTTTTATAGTTTTATAAGTCTTTTGATATATCTGATAGATTAGCACTGCTGTTAAATCGAAAAGGGTTTCACCTTTTTTCTTATGTTTTAATAGAATAATTTTTAATAAGAAGGAGTGGTAGAATATGAAAAAACAAGGAATTTATCAGACAGATTTGGGAATTGGAAATGGATGGATTCATTTTGGAAGTAAAGATGGGGAACCTTTCAGCCAACTATCCTTCATTGACATTGGTGATATGAACAATGACTGTATAAAAACAGAACTTGATGGGAATCAGATAATCATTACCGTGATGCTCAACGATATGCCAAGTTCTATCCAAATTGATACTGAAACAGAAAAAGGTGTTTTTGATGTTTTTAGTATTGGATTTCATAAGGAGTTAGAATTGCAGCTGATAAGCGATATTCCAGCTTTTGATAATCACCATATTGTTGTGCCGGAGAAGAATATTCACGAGCTGCAGGCACATCAGGATTATATAAGTGAGCAGGTCGAAAATAAACTTCAGTTTACATTATCTGACCCAGAGGTACTTGCCTATGCTAAAAAGCATGGAATTGATGTGGAAAATCATCACGATATCAAAAGCTGTCTTGCAATAATGGATAAGCTATGCTATACCATTCAGCAAGACGGGGTTAACTATACACATGATAAGCAAAACTGTGGTACCATTGCCCAGATGGAATATGCTTTCCAGCATAACCATCACACGAATTGTAGGGGATTGGCCCTTATCTTGGCGGGTATTCTGCGCGCTTATGGCTACCGAGCAAGCGCAGTAGAATGTCGGCCGCTTTCCGGTGATGTACACGTGGTTTGTGAAGTTTATCTGGAAGACCTTAAGAAATGGGTAATGATGGACCCAACCAATGATCTGGTCTATTACCAGAACACAACGCCATTGTCCCTCATCGAGCTTCGGGAAGCCATGATTAACCACGCCGAGTTAAGTTTAAATGAGAATGCCAACAGAAACGGAAAAGAACTGGATATTATGTCTCTTTTGGCTTTCATGAGCAATAAAATGTTTTACTTTGTTAAGGCCATCGACTCCTGTGAGGACAAGACAATTACGAATGACAATGCAATCTGCCTGACTTCAAAAGAGCTGATGAATGAGGAGTGTGAATGGAAGATAACCACGAACAATGTTGCCGCTTATTATCAGAAATTGTTCTAACTATTTTCCATAACTATGGAAGCAAGGATTCCTTTCTTTGAATCAGAAATAATGTCAATTTATTTAGAGGATAAATCCTAACAGATACATAAGCTTGTTAAAGGCAAGAGATTTCCGATACGAAAAATAGGTAAGGATTATCTCATCCCGATGGAAGGCTTTGACCTCTGGCTGTGGGAAGGGGAATGGGAGAACTTGCAGAGCTTGTAGAGATATAAATATAGGTGAGGGTATAAAAAGGAGTCCCATTAAGGACTCCTTTTTGTGCGATAAAGGAAAAATGAGCAGAAAAAGTCAGGAAGAAAATGCAAGCGGACGATATAATAGAGCCAGAAAGGAGGAGAAACAAAGATGAATGGGTTTTTTGCTCTGCAAAGGGCAATGGATTTTATCGAAGAACATTTAACAGAGACAATTGACTATGGAGATGTAGCCGGACAAATCTACTGTTCGACCTACCATTTCCAAAGAATGTTTCGTGCGGTAACCGGGTACACATTGGGGGAGTATATTCGATTCAGACGCCTTTCTATGGCGGGCAAGGAATTGCAAAACACGCAGATTGGAATTTTGCAGCTTGCGTTAAAGTATGGCTATGATTCTCCGGAAAGTTTCAGTCGTGCCTTTCGGAAGTTTCATGGAGTAAATCCTTCTGCGGTGCGAAAAAACAAAGTTGTATTAAATGACTTTGGCAGATTTCAGATATATTGTAACGAAAAGGACGGGGAGCAGATGAATTACCAGATGATACAGGCAGAAGAGATGCACTTTATTGGGTATAAAACACACTTTTCAGGGATTCCATCAGAACGCAGTCAGCAGGAAGAAGATTTTTTTGTCCACACCAGATTGCAGCAGTTTGCATTAAATGGTCTTGTAAAGGACTGTGAAACGCTCTATACACTGGTCACCAATGTGGATGATAAAGGGTATGATTTTTATATCGCGCAAAGATATGCGCAGGAAGGATGTTGGCTGACTCAGGAGAGATACCAGAACCTTGCAAAGCTAAATCCACCACTCAGAGATATGTTTGAGGAGATCGTCATTCCACCGCGTTTATACGCAGTATTTCAGACACAGAGAAGTGTTTATCCAACAGAGCAGGAAGAAGAGTTGAGAAAAAGCATTTTGTTGGAATGGCTTCCGGGTTCGGAGTTTGAGTTGGAAGAGGGAATTGAGATTACAAAAATGCAGTGGAAGATGGGAGAAAAAAGGAATCAGAGATATCTGGAATTGTGGATGCCGGTAAAACGAAGATAATAAAAAATCTCCAGACAAAAAGTCTGGAGATTTTTTTATACTTTGAAAAATGCAATCAAGCCGGGCTCTGTTGGATGATCTACAACCAGAACATCCTTTTGTGGGATAAGGAGAAAGGAAATAGCAAGATCCCCGATTGCGGCAGCAATGTTCATTGCGCCAAACAGAGCGAGACTGAAGTTTGGAATTAACAGAGAAAGCAGATAAGTGCCTATGCCTAAAATCAAACAGGGCATCAGGGTACCAAGCAGATAGGGAAATTTTTTTAGAGGCTGTGCACAGTGGCAGTAAGGAGTAAGTGTTTTTAACTGAAATCCAAAATGGATGCTGTGAAACCGATCCGGACAAAAACAGGACCAAGTAAGACCATGGATCAGCTCATGAATAAAAATGCTGGCAAGGAAGCATACAAAAAACATTGGTGTGACCGCAATGATCTCGGGATGCTTTTCAAGAAGGGCGTTCCATCGAAGCAGAAACAGAAAGATTGTCACAGCCAAAAGAGGGACAATCAGCAGGAATGCGATGATATTAAGCTTTTTGGCAGGGAGAATCAGTGGCTTTTGTTCAAATCCATTTGCTTCCATCTCTTTGCAGGTGCGTTCGAACAGTTCCTGACGAGATAATTTTTGCGCCGTTTTCACTTAAAAAACACCTCCCCATAAGATGGAATTATGATACACCCAAAGGTATAGTCTGTCAATTAAGATTTTATAAAAATTTATTTTAATTTCCTATCGACAATTGAGTGCGGTTATGCTATATAATATTAAGAACAATTCAAATTGAAAAAAGGTTTATGAGAGGAGAATGGATATGCAGGAAATGGAAACCAAGGAAAACCAAATTATACATGGTGTAATTTGGAAACAGCTGCTGATCTTCTTTTTCCCCATCCTGCTCGGTACGTTTTTCCAGCAGATTTACAACACGGCAGACACCGTAGTTGTAGGACGTTTTGTGGGAACAGAGGCTTTGGCAGCAGTTGGTGGTTCAACCAGCCAGATCATTAACCTGATCGTTGGTTTCTTTACAGGTCTGGCTTCCGGTGCAACGGTTGTCATCTCGCAGCACTATGGTGCAAAACAGGAAGATGGTGTGCAGAAAGCCCTGCATACTGCATATGCTTTTTCTGTTGTAGGCGGCATTATTATTTCCATCATGGGAATTCTGATAACACGTCCGCTGCTCAAACTGATGAATACCCCGGATAACATCATTGATTTATCCGCAACCTATCTATGCATCTACTTTGCAGGCCTTGTTTTTGTTTTTATCTATAACGTGGGCGCAGGTATCCTGCGTGCAGTCGGTGATTCCCGCAGACCATTATACTTTTTGATTTTATGCTGCTTTATCAATATCGTTCTGGATATTATACTGATTGTATTTTTGAAGATGGGGGTAGCTGGTGCTGCTATTGCAACTACCTTCTCTCAGGGAATCAGTGCAGTGATGGTTACGGTGACTCTGTGCCGTACGACCGATATCTTCCGCCTGAGGGTGAAAAAGATCCGTTTCCATGCGCAGCCAATGGGAATGATCGTAAAAATCGGTTTGCCTGCTGGTTTGCAGTCGGTTATGTACAGCCTTTCCAATGTAATCATTCAAAGTTCTTTGAATACCTTTGGTACCGAAACAGTTGCAGCATGGACAGCATTCAGTAAGATCGATGCAATTTACTGGATGATCAGCGGTGCGTTTGGTATCGCAATTACCACCTTTGTGGGTCAGAACTATGGTGCAGGAAAATTTGGACGAATGAAAAAGAGCGTTCGTGTCTGTCTGGCAATGGATATAGGCGCCTCGATTCTGATTAGTGCTGTTCTGTTCTTCCTTGGCGGATATGTATTCCAGCTCTTCACCGGAGATGCACAGGTAATTGAGATAGGCGTTAATATTCTTCGCCGAATGGCACCAGCTTATTTCTGCTTTACCTTTATTGAGATTTTTGCAGGTTCCCTGCGTGGTATTGGCGACGTTGTGCTGCCAATGCTGATGACCTGTGGTGGAATTTGTGTATTCCGAGTTATTTGGATTGTCTTTGTTCTTCCACTCAACCGCACCTTAAACATGATTGTTTACAGCTACCCGATTTCCTGGGCACTGACAGCAGTTTTGTTTATTATCTACTACTGGAAACGTGTACAGCAGCTTCCAGATACCGACGAATAGGAGCAGAATATGAAAACATATTTAGTGCTTTTGGGAACAGGAACCCCAAATGCCTGTCCCAATGCAAGTGGACCATCTTCCGCAGTCGTGGTGGGGGACAGAGCTTATCTGGTGGACTTTGGCCCGGGTGTGGTTCGGCAGGCATCCAAAGCGTATTATAAAGGAATAGATGCACTGCGTCCTGACCGCCTGACAACAGCGTTTTGTACCCATCTGCACACCGACCATACAGCTGGATATGCAGATTTGATCTTTACACCATGGGTGTTGGAAAGGGAAACCCCGTTGACTGCCTTTGGTCCAAAGGGAATTCGGAATATGACCGAGCACATTCAGGCGGCGTATGCGGTGGATATTGACTTTCGCCTCCATGGATTTGAACGTGCCAATGAGGTTGGTTATCAGGTAAAGGTCCACGAGATTGGAGAAGGGGTTATCTATCAGGATGACCGTGTGAGTGTAGAAGCATTTTTGGTCAGCCACGGAACGCTGGGAAGCTACGCATACAAATTTACCACCATGGATGGAAAGGTAATTGTAATCAGTGGAGATACTGCTCCATTGGATGTTGTAGCGCAGAAGGCCAAGGGATGCGATATCCTCCTGCATGAGGTGGAGTACAGCGCAGGAATTGCCTGTCGAGAACCGAAGTGGCAGAAGTACCACCGTGAGGTACATACTTTGAGTACAGATCTTGCAAAGGTAGCGCAACAGGCACAGCCAAAACTTCTGGTAACCTATCACCGGATTTACCATATGAATATTCAGGACAACACACAAGACCTGGAACATGAAATGGCATGGCGCTGCGAGGCGATTTTACAGGAAATCAAAGATGCCGGATATGATGGTAAGGTCGTCAATGGACAGGATTTGGACATTTTTGAAGTGTAGAAATGTAAAAAAGGGAACCGAGAATTTCTCGGTTCCCTTTTTAGTTTTTTTACCGTTTAATAGACCTGATACATGATGGTGTTCTGGAGATAATCAAAAAACATCTGATATTCTGCCGGAGATAAGGTACGAGGATAGCTCATCACGACCAGTTTATGAGGAGCTGTCTGCGGACGGTAAGGCGGATGGTAATGAGAGACATCATTGCTTACAAGTCCAAGTCTTTGATAAAATTTTTCCCGGCGGATGGAGATATCATCCTGAGGAGGGTCGATCTCCAAAACGGTGAGCGGATGTGTTTTCAGAAATTCCCCAAGAATTCTGGAACCGGTTCCCTGACCGCGCAGAGAAGGAGAAACCGCAAAATGCTCGATGTAGGTAAGAGAGCCGATCTCCCAGGAAAAGAGAATTCCGCAGAAGGTATTATCTTCCAAAATAGCGTCACAGTGGTACTGTGGGTGGCTCAAAATATTTTGCTGGCTTTTGGATAACCGCTGTTCGTGAATCGGAAAGCTTTGAGCATACAGATCAAATGCATCTGCAAAAAATGGATGAGTAGATGAAGTGATGCGGGAAAAGCGAATCAAAAATAATGCTCCTTTCCAATGATTAGTCAATCATCAGGCGTTTTTCCAGCTCAAAGTCGGGAGTGACATAAGCGGTCTGATAGTTTACGTAGATTACCATGCCAGGTTTTGCGCCTCGCGGTTTCTTTACATTTTTAATCAGAGTGTAGTCTACCGGTACCTGTGCAGAATCTGCCGCTTTGGAGTTTGCCGCAGCAATAATGGCGGCCTGATTTAAGGTGGAGTCTGGAACTTCCTGTCCATCACTTACCACGATGGTATGAGAGCCCGGAATGTTTTTGGTATGGAACCAGACATCTCTGCCACGTGCATCCTTGAGGGTGAGCTGATCGTTCTGAACATTGTTTCTGCCCACTAGAATCAGGAAACCATCGTCCGAGCGATAACGCTTTGGAGCAAGTTTCGCTTCCTTTCCTTTTTTAGGAGCAGGGCCTTTTTTGCGCAGATATCCCTGTTCTGCAAGTTCTGCTCGAATGGCGGAGAGTTCGTCATTGGTCTGGGCACGGGTAAGGGCATCGAAAACAGAATCGATATAAATTGCTTCCTGCTGTCCTTCTTCGATCAGTTCCCGCAATTTTTTCTCTGCGGTATCTGCTTTGCGGTATTCTCCATAGTATTTCTGTGCGTTCTGAGCAGGGGTCTTGCGCGGATCAAGTGGAATGGTGACTTCAGCCTGGTTTTCATCATAGAAATTAACCAAAGTTGCGGTACGGTCACCCTTCTGAATGGAATAAAGATTTGCATTGATCAAATCTCCATAAATCTTCCAGGTTTCACGGTCAGAACAGTCAGCAAGTTCTTTTTGCTGCAAACTTAGTTTTCGGGCAATACGGTCAGCAGTGTTGGCAAGAACTTTGAGAAGGTCGGCGCTGCGATGGCGCATGCGCTGGATGTTGTCACGCTGGGTGTAGAAGTCATCAAGCAGCTGACTGTAAGTATCATAAGTTCGGGTGAACATCGAACCGCCATACTGATGGATATCCATAAAGGAAAAATCCATTGGTTTTTTGCGGGAATCAATTACACTGGTTGGTGTTCCAGTATAGTTTTTCGCGTAATCGATGACTTTGGTCAGGAAGAAGCGCAGCCGGTCAAAATGATTTTCTGTCATTTCGGAAATGACGCAGTCATCACCTAAAAAGACGTAGTTTGCAATTTCCCGACAGACGATAGGAGAAACACCCTGCACAGCCGATAAAAGGGCTTTGGAGAGAGGAGTGTCTTTTCCGCTGCGCAGTCGCTGCTCAATTTGTTCTGGGGTAACATCGATTAAATCCAGTTTATCCTGAGCAGGCGGAAGGGTATAACGTACGCCCGGAAGGATAGGACGAACCGAAGACATGGTATCATCGATTCGTTTGATTGAGTCGATGACCCGTCCGGTTTCATCGATGAGGATGATATTGGAATGTCTTCCCATGATTTCAATTGCGACGGTGAGCTGGATGAGGTCTCCCATTTCGTTTCTGGTTTCAAATACCAGATGAAGGATACGGTCTAGTCCGATTTGGCGAATTTCAACCAGTTTTGCGCTGCCAAGATATTTTCTCATCAGCATGCAGAACATGGGAGGACTTTTTGGGTTTTCAAAAGAAGCAGAAGTCAGATGAATGCGAGGGCTGTCTGCGCCAGCAGAAAGATAAAGCTTAACGGTACGGGAACCATCTTCAGTTGGCTGCGGCAGACGCAGCACAAAAATCATCTCTTCGCGGGAAAATTGGTGGATTTTATCAATACGCGCTCCAATCAGGCAGGATTCCAATTCGTGTCTGATTTGACGCAGAAGGGTACCATCCAGTGCCATGAAAATCGTCCTTTCTATCTATATCTCATATTGGTAGTAATTCAGTTGGGGGATACTTCATTATATCATAAAATGGACCAAACTGCGAGAGCTTGGTCTGCATGGCAGTCTGACAAAATAAGCAAAAGAAATAAACTGCAATTTTTATTTTTAAAACATGCAAATTGTGACAGATAAAAGACAATCTGATTGTAAACAGTTTACTATTTTGCCGCGCATTGACAAAGAAAGAAGGGAGGTGTATAATAAAAAACGACACAAGTTAAAAATAAAAACTGCAAGTTTTATGATGCGGTTTTTGCAAAAAACAATTTTTGATATCTCCTACAATCAACATAATCCTTCCAAATATCACATCGTAACGCGTTGCGATGTGAAGCAAAACATCCCCTGCATTAGCAGGGGATGTTTTGCTTTTTGTGCTGTTATTTAGTAAGGGTTCCGTTCGGGGTTTGCATTAGGATTAAAATTTGTTCTTCAGCACCGGTCTGCGTATTAATATAGGAAAGAATTCGATCTCCGGTAGGAGATGTGCAGAGAAATTCATAAACGCAGACCTCATTTTGTCCAGAGGTTGGGATCAGGGCGAGGCGGGTGTTATCAACGGTGAGAATATCACTTAAGGATTGCTGTGCCTGTTCGACGGTGATGGATGGGGATTGCAGTGTGCGGTCGTGGTGGTTGACCAGATAGCCACGTGCATCCAGTCCTACGATAGAACCATCCTGGAGGGAAACCTCCACCTTGATCAGGTCAGTGTAGCAGATAGTCTGGGTGTTGGGTTCATAGTAGGCAAAATTCAGGGTCATGACACCGTCACGGGTCTCGTAATAGGTATCCTTCATGGAAGAATAGCCGTATTTCTCAAGGAACTGCTGTGCTTTGGCTACTGCATCCTCATAAGAAAGTTTTTCAGTGAGAGAATCCGGTTTATCAGTGATGAGGTAGCAAAGATAGCCGCCATTTTTGGTAATAGCAACTGAATTGCTGGTTCCGTCATGGAAAACATAAGAAGGAAGAGTGGAGTTTTCTTCCCGCATTTCGGTCAGATCTTTGCCGGCAACCTGATTAGCAAGCTGCTTTGCTTGGTCAACTGGGACTTCTGCCTTGCCTTCGGTCATGAGAGGAGTCTTGTCCAAGATGTGGTCGGAAAATGGGCCGTCATAAATTAAGGTTGGATAACCCATAAAGCTGTCTTCAATCTGCTGCATGTGAGAGGTGGTTCCAGGATTTTCTGGATCGTCTACAGTGGTTTTAGGTGTGGAGAGCTGTTCCAGTGTCAGGGTTCCGTTTTGCAGTCCGGTGGCGATCTCATCCAGTTGTCCGCTTAAACGGTCGGCATATTCGCGCAGGGAAGCAAACTGGCTGCGTTCCTCTTCGCTGAGCTCTTGACCGGAGGCGGATTTTTTGGAAAGGTACATGGCATAGTCGCCCGCCTGAGAGAGAAAGCGGTTGGTATTCTCCAATGTTTTGTCCGATACCGGAAGGGTGGAGAGAGCGGATTTTGCTTCCGAAGATTCCTTCCACATTTTGGAGGAGATCATCGACAGCTGCGATGAGGTACCGACATACATGCCCTTGACCAAATCGGACGAGAGATTTGCCAGATTGTCCGAGGCAAGATCGGCGGCGCGCAGGTAGGTGTTCTGCAAAGCAGTGCGATAGGTATTGATCCTCATGTGATTATAGCTTGCCCAGATGGCAAGTCCGGTGGAAAGGACAAGAAGAAAACCAACCACCAGCTTGAGCGCGAGAGAGGAAACGGGAGTATCTTTTTCGTTCATAGGGGTTCCTGCCTTTCTGAAAATGGGATTTTCAGTGATAGTATTTCCCGTTTCCTTCCTGTTTAAACATGAAAAGCTCCCTTGTCTCAAGGGAGCTTTTGTTTACAAAGTTCGACAGTCATGGTATACTGTTCCTGCTAGAGGGACGGCACGGTCAGCTCTCAAGGGAGGTGACCGTATGAGTACAAATGATGTTCTAACATTATTATTACTTATTGTTGCGGTTGTCGATCTTGTTTATAAAATAGCAAGAAAATAGCCGCCTCCTACTAGTGTGGAAACGGCAATTTTCAAGTAAACATTGAATTTAAGTTGGCCGTTTCCCGTTGCAGCGGGAAGCCGTCCTTCTGGTTTCTATTATACGCTAAAAGCTCGCTTGGTGTCAAGCGAGCTTTTTTTGTGAGCCTGTGCCAATTTGGGGCGGGGTGTTGTTTTATGTATCAAAGTTATCCAAACGTATATGAAAGAGAAGGAAGAATGTTCCTATAAAAGATAGAAAAAGATTGAATTTTTCATAATAATCTACAATCAGCGAAATAGAGCGTTGACAAACAACTTTATGGCATTTATAATAAAAACATACTCGTAATAACGGGTAAATTTAGGCATATTGAACATATTACAAAGCAAACGAACGATATGCGACAGAAAGAGAGGGGTTTGTCTATGATTAACAATGGATTTGAGGAGAGAAGCGAGGACAGAAGAATCCGCAAGACAAAAAAGGCACTGCGTGCAGCACTGGTGAGGCTGCTGAGCAAGGAGAGCATTGCCGAAATTACCATCAAGGAACTGACCGATGAGGCAGACGTGCACAGAGGTACCTTTTACCATCATTACCGCGATGCTTTTGATCTGAAAGAGCAGGTGGAAGAGGAAATCGGGCAGGAGCTGGACGAGGTGCTGAGCAGTGTGCCGGAAAGTGACGGCGCATTTGAACTGCTTTTGCGTGTACTGAGATTTTTGGAGGAGAACCGCGACGTTGCCAAGATGCTGGCAAGCGAATCGGGATGCCCAAAACTGATGGAACAGCTTTGCGAAAAGATTAGCACAAGATGTATGGGCAACGGGCTGTTTGGAGAGCAGCTGCGGTATGGAAGCCGGTTTTGTGCAGCGGGCATTCAGGGCATGATTGTTTCGTGGGTGGAAGATGGAATGCGCATGCCGCCAAAAGAGATGGCAAAGGTGATGGAAACCATGATGATGGGCAGCCAGCAGCAAGTTGAAGGTAAGCAGCCAGTGACAGTATAGTAGGAAAAAGGGAATCGAAAAATAGGGAGGGCAGAGCAACCGACGGGCGTAGTCGGGACTCTGTATTTATTTTACCCTAAAATGTATAATTATAATTTTTAAGTGTATAGTAATATACAAAATATGGATGGAAAAGACGAATAAGAGACATAGCAAATATAAAATGTTCAATAAATTTAAGAGCGAGAGCGAAAAATATGCGGAAAACTATTTTGTTTCCAATCAGAATTTCTTGTAACTATTATGTAACTTTTAAAGCTAAAAAGGGATGTTGAAACGGTTGAAAACAATAAGTTTTTAACCAAAATGTAAAAATTACCGAGAAGTGCGACAAAAAAGAAACGAAGTGTTGACTAAACTGTATTGCTAGTTTAACCGATTTGAGATACAATAATGTCAGACGATGAGGGGTTGTGGAGAAGGTCAAACAACTGCAAAGCAGTCATTTGCCCTGGAAGTTTTCCTTGTATATTTATAGAATAAAGAGGAAGAAAGACTATGAAAAAAGTACTTTCCGTAGCTATGGCTTCTGCTATGGTACTTGGCATGGGCGCTAACGCTTTTGCTATTTCCTACAGCACAGGCTCCAATGAAAAGGCTGATTGGCCAGACAAATTCCAGTTTGATGGTTCCCTGTTTGTAACAGACAAAGACGGCAAACTGATTGAAGAATCCACTACAGAACTCAACGATAACGAAGCAGTAAACTTCGAACCAGGTGACGTTATCTGGATGCCTCTGTACGCTGATGATCAGGTAAAATATGATTACATTTACAACGAAGGCGACGATGAACTGGATGCTGTAACAGGCGTTAAAGTTGACGTTGTTGATGTACAGCTCAGCGAGAAAACTTACTGGAAGAATGGTGACAAATGGTATGTATCTGGTACCAACGATGATGCTACAGCAAGACTCGTAGGTTGGCTGCCAGCAGAAGAAGGTACAACAGATATCCATTTTGCTAAAGTTGATGTTAAAGACATCCCAACTGAAGTAAAATATGATGGCGAAGATAGAAAAGTTGCTAAAAATAGTGAAAGATACTATGTTGGCACAACTCGTTACACCAATGATGATGAGTTCAAAAAGGCAGCTGCTATGAATGGCGCTAACGCTTACGTAACAGTTAACCTGGAAGGTGTAGATGGTACTGACGATTCTGCAAGCAAACCAATTAACTCTGGTAAAGTTGTAGAATATGGTCACTACACTGGCAACATCGACAAGAACTGGTCCATCAACCTGATCGAAAAATCTACTGGCGTTGCTGAACTGATCGAAAAAGCTGAACTGTACAAAGCTACTGTTACAGACGTTGCTTCCTACGCTAGATACGGTGCAGACATCGAAACAAACGCTGTATACCTCAAGATTACTCTCGAGGATGAGTGGAAGACCACAACTTCTGAAACTCTGAAATACTACGTATACGTAGCTAACAACAACAACAAAGCACAGCAGACCAACGAAGTTTGGGTTTCCGGTAAATACGAAAACACCGACGTTCGTGAAGTTTCCTTCGATTGGACAAACGATGCTTCCAAACCAGGTCTCTGGAAAGTAAAAGAAGGCAACGGCGTTGCAGTATTTGACTTTGCTGATAAAGCATTCTTCTCCGTTAAAATGTACGAAGGCGAAACAATGTACCTCGACCTCGG
>PPYF01386243.1_pt1 | contig 14089 bp, 9 predicted proteins | sample 1559871 | NCBI WGS metagenome assembly PPYF01 (sample SAMN08240021, study PRJNA423297) | Human gut metagenome, whole genome shotgun sequencing project. | reverse complement strand
AAATTATGCACATACGTACATGGTGTTATGCTGTGCTCTGCCTGTTCCTGCCGATAACGCTGCCGGCGCAGAAAGAACACAAATACCTGGATCACGCATTACCGGAAGCGTGGCAGGAAAACGACAGTGATTTTCAACAGACATTACCGGTAGACGACCAGTGGTGGAAAAACTTCAATGATCCCACCCTGGACTCGCTGATTGAAGTAGCCGTAAAGCAGAACTACTCCGTACTGATGGCGGTAGACCGTATCGCTATGGCAAAAGCCAATCTGCGTATACAACAAGGTAGCTATTCGCCAACCCTGGGACTCGCTGCCGGCTGGACCCGGCAACAAAGTAGCGGGCATACAAGCAACCTGCCGCAGACAATAACCCAATACAGCGATGCCGCCCTGTCTATGAACTGGGAAATCGATGTATTCGGAAGCATCCGCAACCGCGTAAAGGCCCAAAAGGAGAACTTTGCAGCCTCCAAAGAGGACTACAACGCCGTGATGGTCTCCCTTTGCGCCCAAGTGGCATCCGCCTACATCAACTTGCGGGAACTGCAACAGGAAGTGGAAGTGGTCAAAAAGAACTGCCTGTCGCAACAGGCGGTCGTCAAGATCACTGAAAAAAGGTACGAAACAGGGCTTGTCTCAAAATTAGATGTCGCACAGGCCTTATCCGTCTACTACGACACAAAAGCCTCTCTCCCCATGCTGGAAGCTGGAATCATCCAGTACACAAACGCTTTGGGCGTACTGATGGGACTTTATCCCTGGGACGTCCGGGAAATCATGGAAACACGGAAGCCATTGCCGGAATACATCGAGACAATCGGCATCGGCATTCCCGCAAACCTGCTACTACGCCGGCCGGACATCCGGGAGGCTGAACGCCTGGTAAACGCACGGGCGGCATCGCTCGGCGCCTCCAAATCAGACTGGTGGCCGAAGGTTTTCGTCAAAGGATCGGTGGGCTTCGCATCTCATGATTTGGACAAACTGGTAAACCATAACAGTTTGACCTACGAGATCGCCCCGGCCATCTCCTGGAACTTCTTCCAGGGAACGAAGTTGGCACAGGCGACACGGCTGGCTAAAGCCCAGCTCGACGAGTCGATCCGGCAATTCAACCAGGATGTACTGACTGCCGTCCAGGAAGTGGACAATGCCATGAATTTCTATAAGAACTCGATCAAGCAGATCGTCGCGCTCCGGGAAGTCGTCAACCAAGGGAAACAAACGTTGGAACTTTCGCTCGACCTCTATAAACAAGGACTTACACCTTTCCAGAATGTACTGGACGCACAACGTTCTCTCCTCTCCTACGAGAACGAACTGACACAAGCCAGAGGATCGTCCCTCTTGAGCCTGATCCAGCTTTACCAGGCTTTAGGCAGCGGTTGGGAGATTGAGAATTAAAAATTATTCGAATTAAAAAATAAGAGAGATGAAGACTGCTATTAAAATAGGGATGATGGGATTGTCCATCGTCCTGCTTGCCGGATGTAAAGAGAAAAGTCACCAGACGGAGATGCCGGCTCCTTCCATAAGCGTCGCGATGCCGGTCGTGCGAGATATCACGCTGACAAAAGACTATCCGGGCTATTTGAGTTCCGACCGCATGGTCAACCTGGTAGCACGCGTGAACGGATATCTGCAATCCTCGCAACTCGTGCCGGGCGCCAAAGTGAAGAAAGGCGACCTGATATTCGTGATCGAACCGGAAGTGTACCAAAATAATGTCACCCAGGCGGAAGCCGCGCTAAACACGGCAAAGGCCCAGGTCGAATATGCCCGCAGCAACTACGAACGCATGAAAGAAGCAGCCAAAAGCGGGGCTGTCAGCCAAATACAGGTCTTGCAGGCCGAATCGACCGCAGCGGAAATGGAGGCATCCGTGCATAATGCCGAAGCTGCTTTGAAAACAGCCCGGACCAACTTGGGCTATTGCTACATCCGGGCTCCCTACGACGGGCGTGTCACCCGTGCAAGCTATGATGTGGGCAACTATATCAACGGCGCTGTCCAACCCGTCACATTGGCTACATTATACAAAGACGACATCATGTACGCCAACTTCAATATCGAAGACAACCAGTTCATGCGGATGAAAATGATTGCCGACCAGAACGATCCGAACGTCAAGATGCCTACCCATGTTTCCATACGCCTCGGACAGGACGGACGGCAAAGTTATACCGGGACACTCGACTACCTCTCTCCCAACGTCGACCTGTCGACCGGTACGCTGAACGTCCGCGCCAATCTCGAAAATAAAGACGGCGAATTGAAAAGCGGGCTGTATGTTACAATCACCTTGCCCTACAGCGAACAGAAAGACGCTGTCCTCGTGCGCGACGCCTCTATCGGGACCGACCAGTTGGGAAAATTCCTCTATATAGTGAACGACTCGAACATCGTGCGCTACCGCCACATCGAACCCGGGCAGTTGGTGGACGATACGCTCCGGCAGGTCATCAGCGGTATCCGCCCCGACGAACGGTATGTGACAACCGCCCTGCTGAAAGTCAGAGACGGTATGAGTATTAAGCCTATAAAATAAAAAGCTATGGTAAAATTCTTCATAAACAGACCGATATTCGCTACCGTCCTCGCCCTGATCCTGGTGGTAGCCGGATTGGTCACGCTACACATACTTCCCATCGCGCAATATCCGGAAATCACGCCGCCGACCGTACAGGTATCGGCTTTCTACCCAGGTGCGGATGCGGAAACAGTAGCGCAGACCGTAGGATTGCCCATCGAACAACAGGTAAACGGTGTAGACGGCATGCTTTATATGAGTTCCAATTCATCCAGTTCCGGAGCCTATTCACTGACCATCACGTTCGCTGTCGGTACGGATATCGACATGGCGACCGTCATGGTGCAGAACCGTGTCAGCATTGCACAAAGCAGTCTGCCGGAAGCCGTGATCGTACAAGGCATCACCACCAAGAAGCAATCGTCCAACATCGTTATGATGCTGACGCTAAGCTCCCGTGACTCCACTTACAGCGGGCTGTACCTGAGCAACTACGCCAGCCTCAACATGACGGACGAACTGACGCGTCTGCCGGGTGTCGGCTCCGTCAGTGTCATGGGAGCCGGAAGCTACAGCATGCGTATATGGCTCGATCCGAACGCCATGCGCATCCGCAACCTCACGCCGGATATGATCTTCCAGGCGATCTCGACACAGAACACACAGGTTTCGGCCGGTTACGTCGGGCAACCGATAGCCAAAGCCGACAATCCGTTCCAATACACACTGACGGTAAAAGGCCGTTTGACGACTCCGGAAGAATTCGGCTACAATGTCACCTCCAAACTGAATGGACAGTCGAGTGCCGCCATAGCCATTTACCAACTCCCCGGTTCCAATTCGCTGGAAGTGGCCAAAGGGGTACGGGCCAAAATGGAACAGTTGGCAGGCAACCTCCCGGAAGGCGTCGTCTATGATGTGACACTGGACACGACACAGGTAATCAATGCCTCCATCGACGAAGTGCTCGTCACTTTCCTGGAGACGACAGCCCTCGTCATACTGGTTATCTTCCTGTTCCTCCAGAATTTCCGTGCCGTTATCATCCCCTGCATCACCATCCCCGTCTCCCTGATCGGAACACTGGCGGTCATGTCGGCCTTAGGATTCTCGATCAATACGTTGACCTTGTTCGGGTTGATCCTGGCCATCGCGATCGTGGTGGATGATGCGATCGTGGTGGTGGAAAACTCGTCGCGGCTGATGGATACGGGGAAATATACCGCCCGTGAAGCCGTGACCGAAGCTATGGGTGAAATTGTCGGCCCGATCGTAGGCGTCGTGCTGGTATTGCTGGCGGTCTTTATCCCGACGACCTTCATCAGCGGTATCTCCGGCCAATTATACAAACAATTTGCCCTGACAATCGCTGCCGCCACCGTCTTAAGCGGGTTCAACTCGCTGACGCTTACGCCGGCCCTGTGCGCCCTGTTCCTGCAAGCGAACAAAGAACCGAAATTCTTTGTATTCAAAGCCTTCAACAAGGTGTTCGGCAAAACCCAGAAAATATATGACGACATCGTCGGCCGCATGCTGAAGAACCCGTTTGTCACGATGGTGATATTCGGGATCATAACGGCCATTGCCATCGTCATGTTTATGCGTTGGCCGACCACTTTCATCCCGGAAGAGGATGACGGTTATTTCCTGATATCCACCCAGCTCCCGCCGGCAGCCAGCCTGAACCGTACGGAAGCAGTCGGAAAGCAGATCGACAAGATCCTCGACAGCTATCCTGAAATCAAGACCTATATCGGAGTAAACGGTTTCTCTATCATGGGTGGCGGCGAACTCTCGAACGCAGGGACCTATTTCGTGATCCTGAAAAACTGGAACGAACGAAAAGGCAAAGAACATACCGCCTCGGCTGTCGTAAACCGTTTCAACCGCGAAGCCTACGGCATCCAGGAAGCACAGATATTCGCAATGGTCCCCCCTGCAATCCCCGGATTGGGAGCTTCGGGAGGCCTGCAACTCCAATTGGAAGACCGTAATAATCTGGTCCCGACGGAGATGCAGCATGCTATCGAAACACTGCAAGCCACGTACCGGAGCAAGCCGCAATTGCTCAGCCTTTCGAGCATGTACCAAGCCAACGTCCCCCAGTATAACCTGGCTATCGACCGCGACAAGGTGCAATTGCTCGGCCTGCAGCTCAACCAGGTTTTTGCGACTCTAAGCTACTATATGGGAGCCGCCTATGTAAACGACTTCGTCGAATTCGGGCGTATCTACCAGGTAAAGATCGAGGCCAACGACCAAGCTCAAAAAGTTATAGACGATGTGTTGCACCTGAGTCTCGAAAACAATTCCGGCAAAATGGTTCCTTTCTCCGCTTTTACAGAGGTGAAGGAGCAGTTGGGACTGGATCAGATCAACCTGTATAATATGTATAAGTCGGCATCCATCACCTGCATAGCCAATCCGAAATATAGCTCCGGTGAAGCGATCCAGGCTATGGAAGAGCTCGTACAAGAGCAGTTAGGCAATAATTTCGGATATGAATGGACATCCGTCGCTTACCAGGAAACGAAAGCAGGCTCCACCACCATGCTCGTCTTTGCAATGGCTCTTTTGGTCGCCTTCCTGGTTCTTTCGGCCCAGTATGAAAGTTGGACAAGCCCGATCGCCGCCATCATGGGACTTCCGATCGCCCTGTTAGGGGCCATTTTGGGTTGTTTCGTCATGGGCGTGCCGGTCAGCATCTATACACAAATCGGTATCATCCTGCTGATCGCCCTCTCTGCGAAGAACGGCATCCTGATTGTCGAATTTGCCCGTGACTACCATAAGGCCGGCAATCCGATACGCGAATCCGCACTCGAAGCCGGCCATATCCGTCTGCGTCCGATCCTGATGACTTCATTCGCATTCGTCTTAGGGGTGATGCCTCTGCTGTTTGCAACAGGAGCCGGAGCGAGAAGCCGTCTATCCTTAGGAGCGGCAGTCGTATTCGGCATGGCGGTAAACACCATTTTTGCAACGATGTTTATCCCCGGCTTCTACGAGTTGATGCAGTTATTCCAGGAAAAGGTATTGGACAAATTCAGCCGGAAACAGAAATAAGCCGGGATACAGGTAACACCGAACATAGGGAGATGTGTCGAAAGCCCCTTTGTTCCCACATTGAGGGCATAGCCGTCAAGCGCGGGAACAAAGGGGCTTTCGACACATCTCCCTTCTTTTATCAATCGACTTTATATTCTCCTATCTGCTTGAACCCGTTCAGAAAGTCCGTAACAGGCAAACGTTTCTTACCTGCCAACTGAACCGACAGCAGGCGCAGATAGCCGTCTTCCACCGCGATATCGATATAGCTTTTACGGTCGGTCCGGATGGTTCCGACGGGAAGTTCATGTGCGGCAGGGCGCTTCTCTGCCTGATAGATTTTCAGCGCGGTGCGCACGCCCTCCGGAGAAACGATTTCAGTCCAGGCAGCCGGATAAGGAGACAGGCCGCGGATGAAGTCATAAACCCTTTTCACCGGCTGAAGCCAGTCGATACGGCAAGTTTCTTTGAAAATCTTCGGAGCAGGACGGAGTTCGGAAGGATCTTTATAAAATTCTTCCTGAGGAACGGCATCTGTTTTTCCTTCCAACAACAAATCGACGGTTTCCAGTACTAGCCCGGCTCCCATCGTCATCAAGCCGTCATGGACGATCCCCACATCATCCGTATCGGCTATAGGCAAATGCTTCTGGCGGATGATCTTACCTGTGTCGATCTCGTGAGTCAGGAAAAAGGTGGTCGCACCGGTTTCCGTATCTCCGTTGATCACCGCCCAGTTGATAGGAGCTGCCCCCCTGTATTGGGGAAGCAAAGAGGCATGGAGGTTAAACGTTCCCAGACGCGGCATATCCCAGACAACCTCCGGCAGCATACGGAAAGCGACGACGATCTGCAAGTCCGCTTTCAAAGCCCGCAGCTCGGAAAGAAAAGCCTCATCTTTCAACTTTTCGGGCTGGAGTACCGGTAATCCCTTCGACAGGGCATATTGCTTCACCGGGCTTGCCTGTAAGACACTGCCATGACGGCCGACCGGTTTGTCCGGCATCGTAATCACCCCTACTATATTGTATCCGCCTTCAACCAAGGCACGCAGGCTCTCCACCGCAAAATCGGGAGTGCCCATATAAACGATTCGTAAATCTTCTTTCTTCATTTTTTAATCTCCTGAAAAGTTTTCAACCAGCACTTCGCGGTATGAATTAAATATTTTCGATTTGGACATAAAGCCGATATACCGTCCTTCCTCGTCTACAACCGGCAGGTTCCAGGCCTTCGTATCGTCAAAGATACGCATGATCTGTTCCATCGGCGTCCCTACCTGGATCTTGGCAGGTGCCGAAACCATGAACTTGGAGACGTGAAACCGATTATATAACTCAGGGCGGAACATAATGTTCCGGATATTGTCCAACAGAACAAGCCCCAACAGGATACCCCGTTCGTCGATAACGGGGAACATATTTCGCCCGCTCTTGGCAATCACCTTCACCATATCTCCCAAGGACATTTCGGGAGAGACAGTCAGGAAGTCGCGCTCGATCACACTGTCGGTATTCAGCAACGTCAACACGGCACGGTCTTTATGATGGGTAAGCAACTCCCCTTTCTGGGCCAGACGCATCGAATAGATACTGTGTGGAAGAAACATCTTGATCGTGATATAGGAGCTCACAGATACGATCATCAGTGGAAGGAAAAGAGCATACCCGCCGGTCAGCTCGGCAATTAGGAAGACACCGGTCAGCGGCGCATGCATGACACCGGACATGATACCCGCCATTCCCAACAAGGCGAAGTTCTTCTCCGACAGATACATCGTAAAGGGAAAATAGTTGGACGCATGCGCAAACACGAATCCGGCAATGCATCCTAAATACAAACTGGGAGCAAATATACCACCACAACCGCCTCCAGCATTCGTCGCGCTCGAAGCAAAAACCTTAAACAACAAGATCAGCGTAAGGAATATCTGCAATCCCCAATAGGTATCGTTCAGACTATAGAACATACTCTTATCCATTATATGGGAGAACTGCCCGTTCAACAAAGACGAAATCGTATCATAACCTTCACCATAGAGCGGAGGAAATATGAAGATCAGCACACTCAGCATGATCCCCCCAACGACGAATTTCTTCCAGTAATTATTCAAGTTCCGGTACATCCCCTCGACCCGGTTCATGACTTTGGTAAAATAGAGAGACACCAAACCACAGAAAACACCTAGTAACAGCACATAAGGAATACGCTCGATCACAAACGCTTCGGTCTGGGAAAACGGAAACATTGCTTCCGTACCCGTAAAAATATAGGAAACAGTCGCAGCCGTCACCGAAGTGATAAGCAAAGGAAGTACCGACGTCATCGTCAGGTCCAACAACAGCACTTCCACCACAAACACCACCCCAGCAATCGGAGCTTTGAATATACCGGCAATCGCCCCGGCAGCCCCACAGCCGACCAGCAACATCAAAGTCTTTTGCTCCATGCGGAACAGACGGCCCAAGTTGGATCCGATCGCAGCCCCTGTCAACACAATAGGTGCCTCTGCCCCGACCGATCCGCCGAAACCGATGGTGACGGAACTGGCGACAATGGAAGTCCAAGCATTATGAGGCTTGATGCGGCTCTTCCGCTGGGAAATGGCATAGAGTATCTTCGTCACCCCGTGGCTGATATCATCCCGTACGATATATTTTACAAACAAACCGGCAAGCAGGATACCGATCACCGGATAAAGCAGATACAGGTAATTCGCCCCATCCTGATTAAAATTGCCGGTCAGAAGATGTTGTATAAAATGAATGATCGACTTCAGGACAATAGCTGCTGCTGCCGTACAAATACCGACCAGAAAACTGACGATCAATATGAAATGCTTCTCTTTTATATGCTTGTCCCGCCATAACAGGAACCGATAGAAAAGTTGAAAATTGAAAATTGAAAATTGAAAATTATCCTTCATAATCAACACCTCTATTTTTTAATTCTTAATTCCTCAAACGCCTTTACCAGTAATTACTGTTTTAACTGTATAGATCAGAATTGTCAGATCCAGTGTCAGCGACATATTTTCGTAATATAATATATCATATTCCATACGCTCCACCATTTTGTCCACACTTGCCGCATAGCCGTACTTCACCATCCCCAACGAGGTAATGCCCGGACGGACATTGTGCAACAGATAGTAGTAGGGAGCCGTTTTCACGATCTCGTCGATAAAATATTTCCGTTCGGGGCGCGGTCCGACCAGCGACATATCCCCTTTCAGCACGTTCCAGAACTGCGGCAATTCGTCCAACCGGTATTTCCGCATGATACGTCCGAACGGCGTTACACGCAGGTCGTCTTCCGACGAAAGCGACGGGCCGTTCTCTTCGGCATTGACATACATGGTGCGGAACTTGTACATCCAAAACGGCTGTCCGAGATAACCGATCCGCTCCTGGCGGAAAAACACGGGCCCCGGAGAATCCTTCTTCACCCGCCATGCGATATAGGCGAATAAGGGAGAGAGCAACAGCAGTGCAACGACAGAACAGACTTTATCCAGAAAAAGCTTTATGTTCTGTTCGGCCGGTGAAAAGTTGTTATCCGTCACATCGACCAACGGGATTCCCCGTATCGTCCGAAGCTGTATTTTCGAAAGCATATTGAACCGGTCCGCCAACACCTTTATCGGACGTTTATACCGGTAGAGCGAATAGAGGATTCCTAAAAGCGCCTTATTATTCTTCGACTCGACAGCTAAAACGATTTCATCCACATTCTCTTTTTCCATCAAGACCGGAATATCTTCCACCGTCCCCAGCACCTGATTCCGGTCGGCCTTGACCGGCGTCCTCTCGTCTTCCGAGACAAAGCCGCAAATATCATAGCCCAGGCGATACAAATCGTGGGCGATGCGGACAGCCTTCCCTCCCGCACCGATAATCAGCACCTTCATCGCCCACTCCCGGTTCTTTATCTTCCTCATCCCGCTTTGCGTAATCAGCAGACGCGGGATATAGGTTATGAAAAACTGCAATCCGAACATTCCGAAGAACAGTTTATAATAGATATCGATCGAACGGGGAATATCGTCGAGCAGCAATGCAAAAAAGACGAAAACCGTCCCGATCAGCACGGTAATGAATGTCGAGAAAAGTTCGGTGAGGCGGGACTTCCCGAACGGCTTGTTATAATATCCCGAAAAATAATAAAGCACCAGCCAGAAAAGAGGAATGACTACCTGGCCGCCAAGCACACCCGGATATTGCAAATAATCAAGCAGACTATCTGCTCCCTCATCGATGGCGAACACCTCATAGCGAAGGATATTGAATAGCAACCACGCTACCGAAGCCGATATAAAATCCGATAATATGTATTTTCCAGCCTGCTTGCTCTTCTTCATTTTTATCTGATTACCTGGATAACGCCACCGTCTCCTAATTTGATGATATTGGAAGGCTTGGCCTTGCTCATATCATCCTGGCGATATTTCACAATATAATCGACCCCGTTCTTAATACTGTCCGACACCTCGCTGAAATTACCCGGAGAAGGCTCGCCGCTCACGTTCGCAGAGGTGGAAACCAATGGCCTGCGGAAACGTTCGCACAGTTTACGGGAAAACTCTTCGTTCGTCACCCGGATGCCGACACTTCCGTCTTCACCTAAGAGATTGCTCGCCAGATTCTTTGCATGAGGATAGATAATCGTAAGCGGTTTATCGGCCACTTCGATCAGGTCCCAAGCTATATCGGGCATATCCGACACGTACATGCTCAGTTTTGCCGAACTGTCGGTCAATACCAGCATAGCCTTATTGTCCGTTCTCTTCTTCAACTCGTACACTTTTTGTACGGCTTTCTCGTTGGTCGCATCGCAACCAATTCCCCAGATCGTATCTGTAGGATAGAGTATTATGCCTCCCGCCTGCATAATTTCGCAGGCTTTTTGAATATCTTCCGTCATTGTTTTTTAAATAATGTCACAAATGTACAAATCATTCGCGGACTTGGAAAGCGGTTTGGACTTTTTTCAAACAGTTTCCAAGAATCGCCACTCCCGGAATCTGCCATTTTGCTTCCTCCAAACAGGCAAAACGCTTCTTTTTATTATGTTAAAAATATTACCCGCTATATTAATTCATAGAACATGGGGTACTAATCCGATTTACACGGGGTGGTAGTGACATTTTGATATATCAAAAAAGAGTGGCGATGTGCCACCCTTCATTCACCAAAAACATCTACTGAGCCGTTTTTTTGTTACAAAAATTCCCGGCACTAAAGTATCATCTGTCGGAAATACTGGTTCACCGACTGTTTTTCGGACTGTATCACATTCAGCATAGCGAAAGATACAGATTTGCACGACAGTCAGCCGTTCCCCTCGTCCGGTAACGTTTTTTTATATTTGCTCAGGGAAACGCTTTATATAATATTTAATATATTGATCCCCAAAATCTTTTTCTGATTCTGGATACTCAATTCGGATTGTATAATAACTACCGAAATCTTTTTTTACAGTTTTCTGATAATAAATAATCCCGTCCGAATTCTTTCCGGATAAAAAATAACCCGTCTTTGAACGATGTTTGTAAGTCGTGTTCCACCCATGTTCTTCATTATATTTTATTCCATTCTGATAATGAATATCCAATGATTCACTTTCATTGAAAAATGCTTCGATCTTTATTCCATTCTCTGAAAGGAATACCAAATTATTATCATTCTGGGCCATACACTGTTCAGGATAGTAAATATAATAATCTCCTTTTTCAATATATTCGCAAACCATTACAACCTCTTTATCTTTGGCATCTTTCTTTTCTGAAGCAGATGGTTTCGCATTTGCCTTTACTTGTTCAGTAACTTGTTCTGTTTCATTATTCTTATTATCCTCCATTAAAAAAAGAAGGATGGAAAAATAAATTGCCCCAGGTAAAAGGAACGCTAATATTCCTTTTCTAAGAGTATAAATTAAAGAAAATGAGAATATACTCACATTGCTGTTCCCCCATATAAAACGGCAAGAAAGAACTTCCTCGATATTACAATATGTATAAATCATAACTATGATGGAAAAAATACCCCCACAACCAAATACTACAAAATAATCCCAAAAAGAAAAACAATTCATTCTTAGCCCTAAGCCTCCTATAGCAAAATAACAACTTATAGCTACGACGTAAGGCAACACATTCGCAATCAACCAACAATTAAACGTTTTCATTTCTTTCTTCTAATTTTGATTTCAACATTTCATCACATTCGACAAATTCAAGTATCTTCTTTACAGAAGGAATAATATACTTCTTGGCAAATGAACCATCAGCCATCTCCACCCATATATGATTATTTGTCAACCAGTCATATTCACAAATATATCCATAGCCATAAGGATCAAACGCATCTATTCCTTCTTCAAATAAATGTTCCAGATATATTTCCGGCTTAGCCTTCCCATCCAGAGACTCTTTTGTTTTAATTGCATAATAAACTTTACCTTTATCCAATCCAAAATAAATAGAAGTTCCTTCTTTCCATGATTCCTTATAAAAATAAAACTCACGCTCCTTTAGGTCTGTCCGTAATCCACCTTTCACGCCACATTCCAAGGCCACAGATTGAATCATTTTTGTCATAATGGCATCTTTCACGGCTTCTATATAGGTCGGTATTTGCAAAACAGACTCTATATTTTCAGCTTTCGAAAGCAAATTAATAATTTCAGATTGAACTATCGTGCTCATATCTTGTCCTGTTAATTGTTTTAAATAATTTATATATTGATTTATTGTTTCACGGACCAACGGTCGGTGAACTGCAATCCCGACACATTGTCCCAGCTACTCTATAATAGTTTTTTTATAAGAAATACATCTATAATCAACTCCTCTCCCACTATCATCAGAGGCATATCTGCCGTCCGGTGTTAAATATAGAATCATATAATTTCCTACGCCATATTTCCCTATTGCATATTCATTATAACGTTTTAACTGTTCCGGCTGATCCTTGGCATAAAACTTATTTTCGATAATAACTGCCCAATTTGAACTTTCTATAAGAATGTCAATTCTTCCATATTCAGAAACTGCGACTTCTGTCCTTACCAAAGCATTCCGGGAGTCAAAACCTTCTATCTGATTTATATCCAAAAACAGCTTTAAGAATGAGTTATGTAATCCGTGTGTTCCTTCAGGATTCAAGAGTTCTGCCAGAATAGTAGAATGAGTATTTTCATAATGGCTCACTCCTAAAATATGAAATATATTAAAACGAGTACCCATTATTTCCAAAATCTCATTATTCTTTTTTGACAATAAAGATATTTGAGATAAGAGGGTTTGTATTTTGTCCATAATAATAATATAATGAAGGGAGATGTACGAAAAACAACCTTACCCCCACGCTTGACCATACATAATAAAAATCCTATGTACGCTGTGTACTTGGCAAATATACAATAAAAAAACTATCTTGCCTTATCTCTCATAAGCAAAACGTGGTTTTATAATTCAATGTTGCCAATGATCATCCATAATCAGCCATTTCACCCCCTCCAAATAGGCAAAAAACAGCCGGAGAGCAGCTTGAAAAAATTAAAACAGCTTCTAATTAATAAAAAAGCAAGCCGCCGAACAGAAATATCCATTTATATTATCTAACTTTACGGATTCAAATATATTGGAGGTTTTATCACCATAAACCCGCATATCCGATATATCAGAGACGATAAAAAAGAAAAAAACAATATATAATGATTACAAAATGGAACTTTCAAACCCCAACAGAAGAAGAGTTACATAAGAGAGACAGGCTGGCAAGCCAACTGGGACTCAGTCCGGTCGTATGTCTTTTGCTCGTTCAGCGAGGACTCACCACTGTTGAAGAGGTGAAGAAATTCTTTAAACCCAGCTTGAACGACCTGCATGATCCATTCCTCATGCCAGATATGGAGAAGGCGGTCAAACGCTTGAATAAAGCACTGGGTAATAAAGAAAAGATTTTGATTTACGGAGACTACGATGTAGACGGTACGACTGCCGTCTCATTGGTCTACAAGTATTTGCGTCCTTATTCATCGGCATTGGATTATTATATTCCGGACCGGTATGACGAAGGATACGGGATTTCGTACAAAGGGATCAATTACGCCCGGGAAAACGGGATCACGCTAGTGATCTCGCTCGACTGCGGCATCAAGGCCATCGAAAAGATCGAATATGCCAAGCAGTTGGGGATCGATTTTATTATCTGCGACCATCACATGCCGGACGACACATTGCCCGATGCCGTCGCCGTACTGGATGCCAAGCGGGTGGACTCGGTCTATCCGTACGAACATCTGTCGGGATGCGGCGTCGGGTTCAAGTTCATGCAGGCATTCGCCAAAAGCAACAACTTCCCGTTTGCCGACCTGGAGAAACTGCTGGAGCTGACGGCGGTCAGCATCGCCTCGGACATCGTCCCCATCACCGGCGAAAACCGCATATTGGCTTACTACGGCCTGAAGCAGCTTAACAGCAATCCGAGCCTCGGCCTGAAAG
>PPYF01305478.1_pt1 | contig 14091 bp, 16 predicted proteins | sample 1559871 | NCBI WGS metagenome assembly PPYF01 (sample SAMN08240021, study PRJNA423297) | Human gut metagenome, whole genome shotgun sequencing project. | reverse complement strand
ATGATTGAATGAAAATGTAAAGAGTTATCAGTCGTGAAAATGATGTTGACATAGGCACCTTCATTTGATATTATTTATCAAGTAATTAAATATTCCATGAGGGAGTAGTTGGCGCGAAAGTGTGATTTGTCAACATTCTGATTATAAACCGAGAGTATAATCTGGCAAATCTTAAATAATGAGACTCATGTATATCGATTAACTGCTTGTGCAGAAAGCGCAGGTGGATAATTGATATACATGAGTCTTTTTAATTTTATAGGAAATTGCTGTTATGTAGCGTGACAAAAGCAAAGCGCTGGCTTTGCCTTTTTGTTTCGGCATAGACTTCGGCTGACAACACTACCTTGGGAAAGAGAAAAAGGAGAAAAATATGGAAAAATTGATTAATGACGCCCCATTTGTTCTTGTGCTTGTGTTCCTTGTAATTGGTTTTACATTGTTGATCAAGGGTGCAGATCTATTCGTGGAAGGAAGTTCAAGCGTAGCCAAGAGACTACATGTGCCATCTATCATTATAGGACTTACGATTGTAGCAATGGGGACATCGCTTCCGGAGACGGCGGTAAGTGTATCGGCTTCCCTTGTAGGCAATAATGAGCTTGCAGTTAGTAATGTGGTTGGCTCCAATATCTTTAATCTGATGGTTGTTATCGGCGTATGTGCAATGTTAGCAACGGTAAATGTTGCTAAAGAAACCATAACGAGAGATATTCCGTTGTCATTGATCTGTGCCGGACTTTTGATGTTGTTTGGAAGTGTCGGAATTGGTGACAAATCAGATTTAACATTAGGACGCTTTGACGGTGTGATTTTAATTGCTTTCTTTGCCGGCTATTTATTCTATATGGTTAAGATCGCATTAAAGGCAAGCAGAGAAGGCAAGAGCGTTGAGATTGAAGGTGGATCTGATGAGGACATTAAGATTGTTTCTGTTCCGGTAAGTATAATATTTATTGTCGGTGGAGCGATCGCAATAGCATTTGGTGGAGATGTTACTGTAGATGCCGCATCGAGGATCGCAAGCGATCTCGGAATGAGCCAAACGCTTATCGGACTTACGATCGTTTCGATAGGAACATCGCTTCCGGAGCTGGTAACTTCTATTGTTGCAGCCAGAAAGAATGAAGTTGATATGGCACTCGGTAATGCGATAGGATCCAATATATTTAATATACTTATGGTGCTAGGTGTGGCTTCTGCAATCAGTCCGATCAGCATAATCAAAGAGAACATTATAGATATGTGCGTACTTATTGTGTTTACCGTGTGCGTATGGATATTTGCAGGGACTAAGAAAAAAATTGGAAAGATGGAAGGTTTCTGTATGGTTGCGTTTTACTTAGCGTATGCGGTGTACATCATAATAAGATGATGTTAAGGGCAAAATGATCTTTGAACGAAACATTATAGTAAGATGATGTTAAGAGCAATATATTTTCGAACGAAACATTATTGGAGATATATGAGGGATAAGACAAATGATATTATTTTTTAAAATTTTTTTCACAGAATTTATAGCAGAGATGGGAGATAAAACGCAGCTTATGCTGATCGCTCTTACATCTAAGTACAAGTTAAGAGATATTATATGTGGAACGGCTATTGCTATCCTTGTACTAAATGGACTTGCTGTTCTTGCCGGCGGATTGGTTAGTGAATTGATTCCGGAATGGCTTATTAAAATGATCGCAGCATTTGCTTTTCTTTATTTTGCAGCATCAACGATCGCAGGGGATGAGGAAGAAGAGGAAGAAGGCAGCAGATCAAAGATTCAGTTTGCTCCACTTGCAGTATTTTGCACATTTTTTGTAGCAGAGCTTGGCGATAAGACACAGCTTACTGCCATTACTTTTGGTGCTAATGAAGGTATGAGTGCAGCATTTGTCGTATGGATCGGCTGTTCTTTGGGACTTTTTGCAGCAGATATTCTTGGAATGTTGATTGGCTATTTGTTAAAGAGCAAGGCGCCGGATGGACTGCTGAATACACTTGCTGTTGCCATCTTCTCCGTATTTGGTGTATACACACTTTATCAGGGGCTAAAGCTGATAAGAGCAAGCGTTTATGCAATTCCGGTATTCTCGATCCTAATTGTGGTAACGGTTATTTTTGCAGGTTTGTGTGGCTGGCTGTTTTACAGAAAATCAGATACCAAAATTGAGGATTCCAATGAAAATGTAGACAAGGAAGATACCGATGAAAACGGAAAGTCAGATCCGTTCGATGCCACAGACAATAAGAAGGACGATAATTCAGGAAATAAAGATGCCGATACGGGGAATTATATTGATAGTAATTGCGGCAGTGATTGCAGTGACAGGAACGGTTTTATTTATCCGGAAGAAAAAGAAACAGAAGTAGAATTATAATTTGAATGGAATCAGAGGTCGCATATGAAGAACTTTACAATCCGTCTGGCAGGACAGTATTTTACCATCTGCCCTGTCTGTGATTATATTACAGAATATTGCAAAGATTATATCGTGGCAGATGTTAAAAGGGGTGCAGCTACAGAAACTGGTGGAACTGTGTCAGAGAGTACGCCGGAAAATTCCGTAGCTTGTGCGACTGAGTCACCGGTTTATTTCTCGATTGTCACAACTCAGTCGGATATCGACTTTGAGCGTGAAAAATCCGCCGGAGAAGATATCAAAGAGGGCATTCCCATCAGGCATTTTTCCGATGCCTACTTAGAGACACTTGCGGTCTATCGCAAGATTGCAGACCACCTCTTATCTCGCGATACCTTGCTTTTTCATGGCTCGGTCATTGCGGTAGATGGCGAAGGCTATCTTTTTACCGCAAAAAGCGGTACCGGCAAGTCCACACATACACGACTGTGGAGAGAATATTTCGGGGAGCGTGCCGTCATGGTAAACGACGATAAACCGCTTCTTCATATCACCGACTCCGGCGTGACCGCCTATGGCACACCCTGGGATGGCAAGCACAGATTAAGCACGAATACTGCAGTACCGTTAAAGGGCATCTGCATATTGACAAGAGACACCACAAATCATATCGAGCAGGCAGAGCCACATGACACATATCCGATGATCGTTCAGCAGACGAACCGCAGTCTTACCGCAGACGGAATGAAGCAGACACTTTCCCTCATAGACCGGATGCTTAATATAGTGCCGGTCTACCGGCTTGGCTGCAACATGGATATCGAGGCGGCGAGAGTGGCTTACGAGGGAATGAACAGACTTAAGAACAGGAGGAAAGACACATGAAGTTAAAAGATATATTTATCACACACGACAGCGATGGAGAGCAGGTTTTGATTGATGTGACAAGCTCATTTGCGGGACTTGTCAGAAGCAACAAGACAGCGGCATTTATTGTGGAGTGCCTGAAAACAGATACTACCAAAGAGCAGATTGTCGAGACAATGTATGAGAAATACGATGCTCCGAAGGAAGTGCTGCAACAGGATGTGGATTCGATTGTGGAGAAGCTTCGTGGAATCGGGGCGATAGAGGAATGACCAGATTATCTTATGAGGAATATCTACGGAAATATCATACTCTCACATACAAAAATGCAGGAGTGAGTATGTTGCCGCTGTTAAAGCAGGGACGGGATTCTTTTACGGTGCGTGAGGTAAAACAGGGCGAAAGCTGTAAGGTATGGGATGTCGTGTTGTATAAAAGAGGCACAGACCAATATGTGCTTCACAGAATTATCAAGGTATATGAAGATTCCTATGATATCCTTGGCGATAACTGCATTGGGATAGAGCGTGGAGTCCCAAAGACCGATGTTCTTGGGGTTATGACAGACTTTACCCACAAAGGGAAGCAGTATAAGACCGATGACCTGAGATACCGATTGTATGTGTGGCTGTGGTGCAGGCCATATAAGCTGCGGATATTTTTAAAGAAGATCAGAATGAGATTACAATCTGTTTTGAGAAAAAAGAGAGAAAAATGAACTTCAAAATCAAAATCTTCACATATGAGGACTTCTGAATAAAGAAAAAGTGGATATTCAAGATACAAAAGTGGACATTGAGAAGAAAAAGTGGATATTCAAGATACAAAAGTGGACATTGAGAAGGAAAAAGTGGACATTCAAGATACAGCAGTGGACATTGAAAGCATACTTTCCGTGAACAGCAGGAAGAGCAGATATTTTAATGGACATGATAAGACGATATGGGTTATGATACAGGGAGTGGTGCAGACATTGTTTGTGCGTCTGCCATTAGTGTATATTATGAGTATTCAGCCGAACGCCAGTCTGACGATGATCGGATTGGTGGCACCAGTTTCAACGGTGGTTGGAATCGTGCTGAATGTGAGCTTTTACCTGTGGTATAACCGAGGGGAAAGGAAAGAATAATTTGGACGCAAGTTATCGTTTTTTTCAAAATAGAGCGTGTGAATTTTTTCCATGTCATGCGGTAGAAGATGTGGAAAAGTTTAACTGTCTATTTTGCTATTGTCCGCTATATTTGCGGGAGAAATGTCTTGGAAATCCGTCTTATTTAGTTGACGGGCGAGGATGTAAGATCAAGGACTGTAGTAATTGTACGGTAGTGCATCGACCGGAGATGTATGATGAGATCATGCATCAGCTTGGCAGACAAGATCAAGTGTTGGAGTTATCGATTCGCAGTTTTTGGAATGAAATTTTGGAGCGGATGGCAGAGATTGCCGGATGGCATCAAATGGACGAGGAGATGAGAAGGGAGCATCGATCTACTGCAGTAAGTGCGGTCACCAATCTGTTGCAAAAACATAAATATTTTTATCGGGTAGAGGTGCTTCTACAGCCATTTGATAAGTCTTGTGTGCAGGATGGAAAATTTCAGTTTGGCGGACAGGAGATCCGATGCAATGTGTTAGAGCGGATCGATCGCAGCCAAGTGGAAAATGGCTATATCTATGCGTTTCATGCACCGGATATCAATGTAGACGAGGGAGAGTCGCTGCTTGCTAAATATTATTTGGAAGTATTTCAGATTGCCTGTATGGATGTCTGTAGACAACAGATACAGGACTATTTGGAACGTAAACACAGTGTCTTTCAGAAACAATACTGCAGTCCGTCTTTTGGACCAGGATATTATGGAATGGACATTGATGCAGTCCCTAAATTAATCTCATTTCTTGAGGCTGATACAGTTGGCGTGAAGTGGCAGGAGGATAAGTTGTACCCAATCATGAGTCTGGTTGGGGTGTATCTGATCAGTAAGGGCGAACTGTTAGCTGAATGCAAGGACTGTGCCGGTTGTCTGGGACAGGCGGGTGGCTGCCAGTATTGTATGAATCGATAATAAAGATAATATATTGGCAAGATTGGGGAGATTACAATGATAGAAGTTGAAGTCAAGCTTGCGCTGACTGACAGTAAGCGTGTAGAGCAAAAACTGCGGAAAGACGGTTTCGTACTGCAAAAGATTGTACGGGAAACAGATACTTATTTTAACGGTGTTGATCGGGATTTTCGCAAAACAGATGAAGCATTGCGAGTGCGTAAAACAGAGGTGCTAAAGAATGTAACGGATTTATCAGAGACGGATATTTTATCGGAACATTCCACAGAACAATCTGTTACAGAAAATGACAGCCAAATTCAGTCGTTTGTTACCTATAAAGGTCCTAAACTCGAAGAGACATCCATGACGAGGAAAGAACTTGAGATACCGATCGAAGATGATGCAGCGATGAGCGGATTATTGGTCGCATTGGGCTATCATCCGGTTCCGTCGGTGATAAAATGTCGCAAATACTACGTATTGGATCACATGACGGCATGCTTGGACAGTGTGGAAGGATTGGGGGAGTATTTGGAGTTAGAGATTTTGGTGGAGCAAGAGGAAGATAGACAGCAGGCGCTGCAGCAGATCGAGGAGCGGCTGCTGTCCTTAGGATATTCCATGCAGGATACGACAAGGATCAGCTATCTTTCAATGTTGGAGAAAATTTGGGAAAAAAATGGAGTGACTTATCATGAGTGAAATTACGATAAGAACAGCAAGGCTGGACGATGCGTCCAAGCTGGTTAGTATATATCGGTATTATGTAGAGAAAACAGCGATCACCTTTGAATATGAAGTGCCTACGGTAGCAGAGTTTCGACGCCGCATGGGAACTACGATGCAGAAGTATCCGTATCTGGTGATTGAGGAAGATGGCGTCATACAAGGGTATGCTTATGCAGGAGTGTTTAATCCAAGAGAGGCATATGATTGGTCGAGTGAACTCACGATTTATATGTCGCATACAGCGAGAAAAGGCGGTTTGGGTCGCAGGTTGTATGAAGCATTGGTAGATCAGTTGCGCAGTATGGGGATTCTTAATGTATACGCCTGCATCGGCTATCCGCAGCAGGAAGATGAATATCTGACAAAAAACAGTGAGCAGTTCCATAGACATCTTGGATTTGAGACGGTAGGAACTTTTCATCATTGTGGTTATAAATTTGACCGTTGGTATGATATGATCTGGATGGAAAAGATGATTGGATCGCATGATTCGGTACAACAATCCGTGCTTTTTCCAGAGAGAAAAGCGTATACGATCACAGAGATTGTAGAGGATGATTTTGGCTGTGAGGGAAGACCGGAGGGAGCAGAACCGATGGTGACCGTATCTTTGGACGGCGATCATGGAGTCTGGGGCAAAGTACGCATTGCAGATGCTTATTTGTACGAACACCATTTGGATGTCGGTTCTGTTGTTCATACTACCGAAATGTTTTTAGATAGCATTTCTGTTCGTCCGTGATCCGGTAGCTTTCCACTGCCTTTTGGATGGTTTTGTGATGCACCCATGCAGGGAGGATACGTTTTTCGATATAGGGAATTGTCGCATCCCATTGCTTTGCCAGTGCAGTGGCGAGATACCATGCGATCATCATGTTGACATAGTATTCACCGGATGTGGTATTGGTGACAAGTTTGAGATATTCCGGACGAAAATCTTCGTCCAAGTAAAAACGCATTAACATTTCCATACCATACCGGATGGTGTAAGTATGAGTGGAATGAATCCATTCTTTGATGTGTTCGAGAAGAACTTCTTTATTTTTGGCAAAACATTTGGGCGCAGGCAGATCGCAAGTTGCCCAGTTATCAATATAGGGCAGAAAGCGTTCGATTTCTTTCAAACAATTCTCAAAGTCTTTGATATTTGCTACGAGCATCATATGGAGATTGTTTTCTTCGTAATAATGATGCGGAAGCTCATGAAGAAACTGTGCGGACTCTTCCTGTGCGGCAAAATCTTTTGCAAATTTGCGTAGAATGGGCGTTCGAATCCCGATGATCGTTTCTTTGTCTATACCCGGCAGCAGCTTGGCATGAAAATCCCGATATTTTAAGTCTTGTAAATCAAATAATTGTTGTTGTAAAGCCGTCATAATATGCTGTTGTTCCTTTCTCTATATTCCGTAATGTTTCACAATTATATGTCGCTATTGCAATGGAGTGCTTCCGATAGTAGTGTATCAGACAGCAGTTATTTTGTAAAAGGTCTATGTAAAATATTACTTGACCTGTCGTAGTAATTATGATATGCTCTACCTACGACAGACGTACTACGACAGTCGTGGTATGACGGAGAGGAGGCAGGAATTTGATAAGCAGTGATGTCATTCGCGGATACAATGATACGATCATTTTGTATCTCCTTCAGCAGAATCCTTCGTATGGATATGAGATTTCTAAACAGATTCGGACGATTTCCGAGGAAAAGTATATTATCAAAGAGACAACGTTGTATTCGGCATTTACCCGCATGGAGAAAAACGGATACATCGAATCTTTTTCCGGAAATGAGACAAATGGAAAGCGGCGGACCTATTACCGAGTGACGCCAGAGGGAATGGCGTATTACGAAGAAAAATGCAAGGAATGGGAAGTGACGAAGGAAGTCATTGACAAATTTATTGTCAGGAAAGGATGAAGTAGAGCATGGAGGCAATTAGGGAATATTTACATAATATGTTCTTGAATCTACCGGAGACGCCGCAGGTATTGCGTGCGAAAGCGGAATTGATGGAGATGATGGAAGATAAATATGAAGAATTAATGCAGGAAGGAATGTCAGAGAAAGAGGCTGTGGGAACGGTAATCTCGGAATTTGGCAATCTGGATGAACTTGCGGAGGAGTTAGGGATTGACGGTTTTGTGAATCAGGAGCAGACGCAGTCAGAGACAATGGAAAACTCCACTACAGATGACACAAGCAGACAATCCGATTCCCGTTGGGGATTAGAAGAGGTGCGGAGGTATCTTTCGGATGGACGTAAGCATGCTCGAATGATTGCCCTTGGAGTGATGCTTTGTATTTGGAGTCCGCTTTTGTCAAGTGTTAGTGATGGTGCAGTGGAAGAGGGGTACATAACGAATATCCTATCAGACGCTATGGATGGTTCCTTATTCCTGTTCGTGGGAATTGCAGTGCTGTTGTTTATTATGGCCTCCAATTGCCATAAACGCTATGCAAAGATCAAACATTTTACCATTAATCTGGATGAGCAGGCAGGTTCTTATCTAATGATACGGGGAAAAAAGGACGAAAACAAGCGGTTTGTTTTGTTGTGCTTGGGCGTACCGTTGTGTGTGTTTAGTGTGATACCTTCTATGTTTTCTGATTATATAGACAATGCACTGATACAGGAAATAATGGATAGCAGCGTTTTATTCATTGTGGGAATAGCGGTATATTGTTTTGTATATGGTGGTAGTGTGAAAAATCGTTACAAAGACTTGTCCAAGGCTGTAAAAAATCATGCAGGAGCATATCAGACCAGTGGAAAGAATTATTATGGAGCAGGCACACAGCCGCTATTTGAGAAAAAACGTTTTCCTGCCGGAGTCTTTCTTGGCGTACTTCTGATTACAACAGCAATACTTGCTGTGGTTTCTGATTTCTCAAACACTGTGTACCAAAATACGGACAGACAACAAGAAGATTTTACACAGATATTGAAAAAAATTTCTTCCACAGATAAGATTCGTGCCATTGATGTGGAAGAAAATGCAGGGAAGATTGCTATCGAGGTTGATGATGATATTACAAAGCCCGATATACATTATGATGGCAAAAGCAATAAGCAGCCTCGGATATCTTACAAAGATGGTGAGCTTACCGTAAAAAGTAAGTCCACAGGATCGTTTCATTTGTTTTCGCAGCGCACTTGGAAGCGCAGTTATTCTATGACGATCAAGATTCCGGCGGCGATGTATGATCATGGAAAGCTTGCTGTAAATATGTCTGCAGGGGATATTCATTTGACAGGACTTACCGGTGGTGAAGCAAGTGTTAGTGTGGATGCCGGTAATGTCCAAGTGAAAGATTGCAGTTTGGACCACATAGAGGTTGAGGCAGATGCCGGGAATGTTGATATGAAGGGCAGTCATATATATGATGTAAATGTAGACATTGATGCCGGTAATTTTAAGATGGATTTTGACGGACCGCAGGAGGCATATGCATATGACTTAAGTGCTGATCTAGGACTCATTTCGGTCGGTCAAAATAAAAACAGTGGTGTTAGCAATGAATATACGGCACAAAAGGATCAGCAGATAGAGGGATATGAATCCTATCAGCAGATAAAAGCCGATGTAGATATGGGAAATATTACGATCAAGACAGAGTAGAGGAGGAAGAGACTATGAATAAAGATAATTTATTTTGGGGTGTTGTATTTTTAATGGCAGCGATTTATATTTTAATGCGGAGTGTTGGGATGGCGCCGGATGTTAGTATTGTACGGATCATCATTGGACTGCTTTGTATTACCGGATTTATAAAAGCTGCGATCGATCTGGAATTTGGTGGGATGCTGTTTTCGCTGGCGATTTTATTTATTGTTTTTCGTCGTTATATAGGATTGGAAAGCATGTCTTCATGGTCGATCCTGATGGCGGCATTATTTGGAACGATAGGATTAAATATGCTTTTTGGAGATCATGCCTCTGCATATCGTAACCGCAAAAGAGCAAAACGTTATGGAGAGCAGTTTGAGCGGCAGCAGGAGCAGTATGAGGGACAGATGGGCGAAAATACGGACACTTCCGGAGCGAGCCAAGGCTTTTACGATTCAAATATGCAAGGGGAACATATTGTGCTGAGTGGATTGTTTAATGGAACGAAAAAGAATCTGCAGTCTGCAAATTTCAAAAGTGCGCTTGTGGATTGTACCTTCTGTGGAATGGAAGTGAATATGACAGGAGTGAATATTCCTTCCGGCACAGCGGTGATCACGTTGGATATTCATTTTGCAGGAGTGAATTTCTATATTCCTGCAGATTGGAATATCGTGGATCAAACCGGCTGTACCTTTGGAGGGGTGAAAGAGCAGCAGGCTGCAGCGCCAACGGTAGGACCGACCATTATTTTCGAAGGCAAGATCACTTTTGGCGGTGTTGAGATCTATCGCGTTTAGGCATAATGATAACGCCTACGCATTGTAAATAATAGCATCAGAGTGACACAGAGTGTGAGTAATTCAGCTGCATTGATAGACCACCAGATGCCCATGATGCCAAAGAGCAGAGGAAGCAGCAGTACGGCTGCGATCTGAAAGATCAGCGTGCGCAGGAACGAGATCAAGGCGGATAATGGACCGTTATTTAAAGCCGTAAAGAATGAGGAGCCAAAAATATTAAATCCATTGATCAGATAGACGAGGCAGCAGATGCGGAAACCGGTCTGGGTCATTGCGTGAAGTTTGGCGTCATAACCAACAAAAAGTTTGGTGATATAAGGTGCTAATAATTCTGCCGCACCGACTAATGCAATGCCCCATACGGCGATCAAAGATATGCTTTTTCGAAATATATTTTTAAGCTCTTGGTGATTTGCAGCACCATAATGATAACTGATGATCGGAGCACTTCCAATGGAGTAACCAAGGAACATGGATACAAAAATGAAATTGACATACATAATTGCGCCATAGGAAGCGACACCATTTTCACCGGCATAATTCATAAGCTGTAAGTTGAACAGAGAGCTTACGATAGAGTTGGATACATTGGTCATCAATTCGGAGGAGCCGTTTAGACAGGTTTGGAGAAGTACTCTGCCATGAAATTTTGTTTTGCCAAGATGCAGTAAGCTTGAATTTTTACGGCTGAAATAAAATATTGGAAAAATACCACCAATAAATTCACCACATACAGTAGCAATGGCGGCTCCGGCAATTCCCCAATGAAATACAGCAATAAACAAAAAGTCAAGAACCATATTTGTGACTCCGGCACTGATGATCACATACAATCCAAGTTTTGGTTTGCCGGCAGTCACAAAAAAGCTTTGAAAAACATTTTGCATCATAAAAGCGGTCATGGAAATAAAAGAGATACGACCATATAAAGTGCAATTCTTAAGTAGCTCACCGTGTGCACCGAGCATGCGTGCGATAGCCGGGGTAAAGATGATACCGAGCAGCGATAAAATAAGGCCGCCAATGGCAGTGACATATACCAGAAGAGAAAAGTATTCGATGGCTTTCTCTTCTTTTTGTTCGCCCAGTGTTTTGGCGACAATGGCACTGCCGCCGGTTCCTATCATAAAGCCTAATGCGGAAATTCCCATAATAAATGGCATGATCAGATTGATAGCAGCTAAGGCTGTTTTACCAACAAAATTAGATACAAACAATCCGTCAACAACGCTGTATATGGACGTAAAGATCATCATTATGATAGATGGAAATACGAATCGCAATAATTTTTTATACGTAAAATGTTCCGATAATGAAATACTCATACACAACTCCTTCCCCAGTAGCGTTCGATGACATCTTGATGGAGATCTTCACCAATAATGATGAGGATTGCCTGACCGTTTGGGACGGGCGTAAGCACCGTCTGATTTTTGGTGGCATTTACCGATAGCCAGCTTCCATCAGGAAGCTGTTGAAATCCTTTAATGCGGAAAATGTTACCACAGTTCGGATCTTGAAATAATTTTGGGCAGGATTCTTCTAGAAATTCTGCTGTAAAGTCCATATTCATGAAATAGAGACTGTCATAGGATTTGTCGGTGTCAAACCATAATTTGGTATACTCGGCATTATGCCAGCCGGAAGTCATGATCGCTTTGTAATCAGAATCGTTTAACTGATCCAGTGGCTTGTCGATGATAACTTGTTTTGGTAATGTTTGTATTTTGATTTCATGATAGGTGTCAAAAAGATAATTCTTCATAGCCATTACCTGTGCGTCATTCGCATCATCCATGTGGCTGAAAATGATGGTTCCGGCTTCGGATGCTTGCGAAGCGAGAAGATAACGTGATGTTTCGGAGAGAGGGAGTGGCTGGGAAACATCCACAATAGTAATAACATTACCAATGGTATACCAGCGTTCCAACGGATCTTCGTGCAATACGTCAAAAAATTCATCCATATCAAAAATGCCGGACGGCTCCACTAAAATGCGGTCATAGCCGCACATTCCCATTGCGATCAATTTTGTTTTGAAACGGCGTTTGTGGCAGTCTGCATCGCAGCCTCCTGCAACCATTTCCAATGTGCAATGTTCTCCTAAAATGTCCTGAAGCAGCATGGCGTCCACATTGACTGCACCATGGTCATTTTCCAATATACCAATATTTAAGCCCTGCTCCATCAGGTGAGTTGCATATTTTCGAATAAACGTAGTCTTGCCTGCACCAAGAAATCCCGTGATTAAATCAATAGTAATCATAGCAGCCTCCTTTTTGCAATATTGTAACATATAGGAGATGGTATTGACAGATGTTTTGAAATATCAGATAATAAATAGAAGAATGGGGGGATGTAGATCGTGGCAAAGAAAAAAAAGTCCAAAAAAGAAAAACAATCAGTGGCAGTAAATAAAGATGCTGCAATTTCAAGATTTCGTAATCGGATTATGAGTGATGAGACAGTGAAATATATTTATTCTGAAAAAGAATCAATACTTCATGACAAGCATTGTTTGTATGCCAAAGAGATCCCAGATAGTGATTTGTTTTATGAAAAGCAGTATTTGCCATCTATGAAACAGTGTCCAAAGTGTGCATTGCGTGCATATATCAGTTCGGGGGCTAAAGACAGTCAGAATATATCCATGTATTTGAAATTATTTAAACAGTTTCAGATCAAACTAAAACAAATACGTCATATGTATATTGATTGTGGAATGCAGACGGAGGCCTTCCCGAATATGATGATGGTATGGGATCGCGAAGATGCTTGGAAGATACAACCGATCCGAGGAAGAGGGCAGGTGTGTCTATATCATAATAATTATCATATCAATGAAGAAGGTAAGCGGGTTTTTGACAAGGGATTTCACATTCAAAGCGAATATTTAAGCAGGACAACCATTGATAAGGCGTTGGAAGCGATAGAAACATATTCTTATTCGAAACACCGTAGTGCAGCAAAAGTAAATAGTAAGCTTACGAATGGATCTGACAAAGAAGCAGCAGGTTTTGCAGCAAATAAACGTGTAAAAAGGCTGTTAGAGAAAGTACGGGGGTGGTTCGCTGCTTGGAACACAAAGGAAACGGAGGAACACTTGGGACTTCGGCTCGACAATTTCAAAATACCGTCCAGGGATGGCTATCCACATGATGGAGAGCGCTGCGTGTATATCTGGGAAGGCAGAGATGGCGAACGGAAGTGGCAAGTGGGTGCGTATGAATGGAGTAACCGTGCATTTACTGTGCAGTTTGGCAACAACCATTTTGTGACAGACAAGAATAAGGTGATCGCTTGGAAACGGATTGACAGTACACAAGGTATTATCGGTGACTGTGGCGAGAATCGGTACATTGGGGTTGACAAATGAGGAAAGTTCTAGTAACATAACGGTGTTATGTTACGGCTGTGTCGGTGAAATAGCATTTTGACTGAGGATATGTGCATGGGGATTTCATGACAGAGCATAGAGTGGTATGAGGAAATGGAGTTTGCGATGGGAACAGAGTCTGCATCACTAGAGACAAAGGTTCGCTTACAGCAGTGTGCAGTATGTGAATTTATGGAGAAAGGTTTTTTGAAAGCTTCTTTGCGGTCTATTTGCCGTGAGGCGGGAGTGACAACGGGGGCGTTGTACTTTTTCTTTCAAGATAAGGATGACCTGTTTGTTTC
>PPYF01188748.1_pt1 | contig 14091 bp, 11 predicted proteins | sample 1559871 | NCBI WGS metagenome assembly PPYF01 (sample SAMN08240021, study PRJNA423297) | Human gut metagenome, whole genome shotgun sequencing project. | reverse complement strand
ACCAGGTTTGCACCACGGTGTCCGGGTTCAGAGACAGGCTATCGATCCCCTCTTCCATCAACCATGCGGCAAAGTCTTCGTGGTCGGACGGACCCTGACCGCAAATCCCGACATATTTGCCCTGTTTCTTCGCGGCACGAATCGCCATCGACAGCAGTGCTTTCACCGCATCGTTGCGCTCATCGAACAGTTCAGACACCACGCCGGAGTCGCGGTCCAGACCGAGCGCCAGCTGCGTCATATCGTTTGAGCCAATTGAGAAGCCGTCGAAATATTCGAGGAACTGCTCTGCCAGCAAGGCGTTGGACGGGATTTCACACATCATGATGATTTTCAGCCCGTTCTCGCCACGTTTCAGCCCCTGACGCGCCAGTTCTTCAACCACCGCTTTCGCCTGATCTACGGTACGCACGAACGGGATCATGATCTCAACGTTGGTCAGCCCCATGTCGTTGCGCACACGTTTCACTGCTTCACACTCCAGCGCGAAACAGTCGCGGAAGCTGTCGGAAACATAGCGGCCCGCGCCACGGAAGCCGAGCATCGGGTTCTCTTCATCTGGCTCGTAACGCTCACCACCGACCAGGTTGGCATATTCGTTCGATTTAAAATCAGAGAGACGGACAATGACGCGCTTCGGATAAAACGCGGCACCCAGCGTCGCGATCCCTTCAGTCAGACGACCAACGTAAAATTCACGCGGAGAATCAAAACCTTTCATCATCTCGCGGATTTCGTTTTGCAACTGCGGTTCCTGATCGTCAAACTCAAGCAGTGCGCGTGGGTGGGCGCCAATCATACGGTTGATGATAAATTCCAGACGCGCAAGGCCCACGCCTTCGTTCGGCAGGCAGGCGAAGTCGAAAGCTCGGTCCGGATTACCGACGTTCATCATCACTTTCAACGGCAGATCCGGCATCGTTTCTACGCTGGAGCTTTTCACGCTAAATTCCAGCAACTCCGCATAGACGTAACCGGTATCACCTTCGGCACAAGAAACAGTGACGTTCTCACCGTCTTTCATCCGTTCTGTTGCATCACCACAGCCCACTACCGCCGGAATGCCCAGTTCACGAGCGATGATCGCCGCGTGACAGGTACGACCGCCACGGTTGGTGACGATGGCAGATGCTTTCTTCATGATCGGTTCCCAGTCCGGGTCGGTCATGTCAGTAACCAGCACGTCGCCAGGTTCGATGCGGTTCATTTCGCTGATGTCATGGATGACTTTCACCGGTCCCGCGCCGATGCGATGACCGATAGCACGGCCTTCGGCGATAATCTTACCCTGTGAATGCAGCGTATAACGCTCCATGACCTGACCGCGTGAGCGCACGGTTTCAGGACGCGCCTGCACAATGAACAGTTTGCCAGTGTGGCCATCTTTCGCCCACTCAATATCCATCGGGCGACCGTAGTGTTTCTCAATTTGTACGGCCTGTTTTGCCAGTTCCTGCACTTCTTCGTTGGTCAGCGAGAAGATGTCACGCTGTTCCTGCGGTACGTCTTCGATTTTAACCTGCTTGCCGTGCTCCTGGGTCGGCGCGTAAACCATGCGGATTTTTTTCGACCCCATGGTGCGACGCACGATAGCCGGGCGATTCGCCTCCAGTGTCGGTTTATGGACGTAAAACTCATCCGGGTTAACCGCACCCTGCACGACCATTTCCCCAAGGCCCCATGCGGAAGTGATAAACACCACCTGGTCAAAGCCGGATTCGGTATCAATGGAGAACATCACGCCAGAAGATGCGAGGTCGGAGCGCACCATCCGCTGAACACCGGCAGAGAGCGCCACGCCACGGTGATCGTAACCCTGGTGCACACGATAAGAGATGGCGCGATCGTTAAACAGAGAAGCAAATACATGCTTCACTGCCACGAGAACGGCGTCAAAACCCTGAACGTTGAGGAAGGTTTCCTGCTGACCGGCAAAGGAAGCGTCCGGCATATCTTCTGCGGTGGCGGAGGAGCGCACCGCAAAAGAGGCGTTTTCGTCATCGGCGGAAAGCTGAGCATAGGCTTCGCGGATGGCGTTTTCCAGCTCAGGCTGGAAGGGAGTGTCGATAATCCACTGGCGGATTTGCGCGCCCGCTTTCGCAAGCTGGGTAACATCGTCAATATCCGTTTTATCCAGCAGTTCATAAATGCGCTGGTTTACGCCGCTTTGGTCCAGAAACTGGTTAAACGCGTCGGCGGTTGTGGCGAAACCATTCGGAACGGAAACACCCATTCCGGAAAGGTTAGTAATCATTTCACCCAGGGAGGCATTTTTGCCCCCAACCCTGTCTACATCATTCATGCCGAGTTGGTTATACCAAAGCACCAGCGGTGACGAGCCATTGTTGGACATCGAACAATCCTTTTGTGATAAATGAACGGTTTGAGAAACACATTTCTGCGCATTTATCTTTGCATATTTAACCGGATGAAAAAAACGGTGAATCGTTCAAGCAAATATATTTTTTTACTTTTTAAGACTGATCCCAGCGTTGCGCAAATCTGCTCTCTTCGACAATTTCCACATAAACCATCGGTATAAACGAAACCATAAAAATGAAATACTGTTTTCATAAAAAATAAAATTGAAGGTTCATTTTATAAACCAGACATAACGTTCTACGCTTCTGTGCGTTTTTAATTTATGCTTTCATAGAATTATGTCTGCATCACGGGAAGAACAAAATGGATAATGCTGTTGATCGCCACGTTTTTTATATTTCTGATGGTACGGCAATAACTGCGGAGGTATTAGGACACGCAGTAATGTCACAATTTCCCGTCACTATCAGCAGCATCACGCTGCCGTTTGTCGAAAATGAGAGCCGTGCACGGGCAGTGAAGGATCAGATTGACGCAATTTATCACCAGACAGGTGTGCGCCCGCTGGTCTTCTACTCCATCGTGTTGCCGGAGATTCGCGCCATCATCTTGCAAAGTGAAGGGTTTTGCCAGGATATCGTTCAGGCGCTGGTTGCCCCGCTACAACAAGAGATGAAACTGGATCCAACGCCGATTGCTCATCGTACCCATGGCCTTAACCCTAATAATCTCAATAAATATGATGCGCGCATTGCGGCGATTGATTACACCCTCGCCCACGATGACGGCATTTCGTTGCGCAATCTGGATCAGGCTCAGGTGATCCTGCTCGGTGTTTCTCGCTGTGGTAAAACCCCCACCAGTCTGTATCTGGCAATGCAATTTGGTATCCGCGCGGCAAACTACCCCTTTATTGCCGACGATATGGATAATCTGGTGCTACCCGCGTCGCTCAAACCGCTTCAGCATAAATTGTTCGGCCTGACTATCGACCCGGAACGTCTGGCGGCGATTCGCGAGGAACGTCGGGAGAACAGTCGCTATGCCTCGCTTCGTCAGTGCAGGATGGAAGTCGCGGAAGTGGAAGCCTTGTACCGTAAAAATCAGATCCCGTGGATTAACAGTACCAATTATTCGGTAGAAGAGATTGCCACCAAGATCCTCGATATCATGGGCCTTAGTCGCCGAATGTACTAGAGAACTAGTGCATTAGCTTATTTTTTTGTTATCATGCTAACCACCCGGCGAGGTGTGACACACCTCGCACTTGAAATCAGCAGCGATTGGTTTATCGTGATGCGCATCACTTCCCGGCAGTCCTGCCGTAGAAGCAACAAATTTCTGAGACTTGTAATGAACAGAACTGACGAACTCCGTACTGCGCGTATTGAGAGCCTGGTAACGCCCGCCGAACTCGCGCTACGGTATCCCGTAACGCCTGGCGTCGCCACCCATGTCACCGACTCCCGCCGCAGAATTGAAAAAATACTCAATGGTGAAGATAAGCGACTGTTGGTCATTATTGGCCCCTGCTCGATCCACGATCTCACCGCTGCAATGGAGTACGCCACCCGTCTGCAGTCGCTGCGCAACCAGTACCAGTCACGGCTGGAAATCGTAATGCGCACCTATTTTGAAAAACCACGAACTGTTGTCGGCTGGAAAGGACTAATCTCCGATCCAGATTTAAACGGCAGCTATCGGGTAAATCACGGTCTGGAGCTGGCGCGCAAATTACTTTTACAGGTAAATGAGCTGGGCGTCCCAACCGCGACTGAGTTCCTCGATATGGTGACCGGTCAGTTTATTGCTGATTTAATCAGTTGGGGCGCGATTGGCGCACGTACTACCGAAAGTCAGATCCACCGTGAAATGGCTTCGGCACTCTCCTGTCCGGTAGGTTTTAAAAATGGTACCGATGGCAACACGCGGATTGCCGTGGATGCTATCCGCGCAGCCCGCGCCAGCCATATGTTCCTCTCGCCAGACAAAAATGGTCAGATGACCATCTATCAGACCAGCGGCAACCCGTATGGCCACATTATTATGCGTGGCGGCAAAAAACCGAATTATCATGCCGATGATATCGCCGCAGCCTGCGATACGCTGCACGAGTTTGATTTACCTGAACATCTGGTGGTGGATTTCAGCCACGGTAACTGCCAGAAGCAGCACCGTCGCCAGTTAGAAGTTTGTGAGGATATTTGTCAGCAAATCCGCAATGGCTCTACGGCGATTGCTGGAATTATGGCGGAAAGTTTCCTGCGCGAAGGAACGCAAAAAATCGTCGGCGGTCAGCCGCTCACTTACGGTCAATCCATTACCGACCCGTGTCTGGGCTGGGAAGATACCGAACGCCTGGTCGAAAAACTCGCCTCTGCGGTAGATACCCGCTTCTGAATGCGTGCCCATTCCTGATGGGATGGGCATTTCTGCGCAACTTGTTGTCTTCTCAACACATTACTGCTTGCTCTGGTCAGCCATAATATTGATAATAAGAATCATTGTTATATCAATTATTATTAATTTTTATGCGTTATACGGATAGCAGAAAACTCACGCCTGAAACGGATGCCAATCACAAGACCGCTTCCCCGCAGCCTATTCGGCGAATTTCCAGCCAGACACTGTTAGGTCCGGATGGCAAACTGATTATCGATCATGACGGGCAAGAATATCTGCTCCGTAAAACTCAGGCAGGAAAGCTGCTGTTGACCAAGTAGCCTTTAACTCGAGCAGCTGACTTCCAGCCGTTTACCCCAGTCAGGTGGACGACTGACATAGTCATCATCTCTGTCGCTGAAAGGATTTCGCAACGCCTCATGCAGGCGGTGCAATTCCGTCATATCACCCTTTTCTGCCGCTTCAATCGCCCGTTGCGCCAACCAGTTGCGCAATACCAGAGCTGGGTTAACGCTTTGCATCAGTTGCTGACGCTCACTATCGCTAACCTCGTCTTGTTGCAAACGCCCTCGATAACGGGCAAACCAGTCATCAAATGCCGCACGATCAATAAACTCATCACGTAGCGGTGACGCCGCGCTGTGCTGCTCGGTCAGACTCAGCATGCGGAATGTGCGGGTATAATCGCTGCGCTCTCGCGCCATCAGACTGAATAATTCATTCAGTAGCGCGTTATCCTCTTTTTGCTCCGTCATGAAGCCCAGTTTCTGCCGCATCCGTTGTCCATAATGCGTCAACAAAACCTGCTGATAGCTGTCCAGGGCCTCATTCAGGGCATCAACGGCAACAAATGGTGACAATGTCTGCGCCAGACGCTGTAAATTCCACAATGCGACGGCAGGTTGATTGTCAAAGCTGTAACGCCCTTGATGATCCGAGTGATTACAAATAAAACCGGGTTCGTAATCATCAAGAAAACCAAACGGCCCGTAATCAAGCGTCAGCCCCAGCAGCGACATGTTGTCGGTATTCATCACCCCATGTGCAAAGCCGACCGTCTGCCATTGGGCAATTAACGATGCGGTACGTGCGACAACATCGTTAAACCAGAGACGGTATTTGTCCTCATCATCTGCAAGATGTGACCAGTAATGACGAATGGCAAAGTCAGCCAACTGACGAACCTTTTCCGGCTCGCGGCGATAGTAAAAATGTTCGAAATGACCAAAGCGCAAATGACTTGGTGCCACACGCATCAGCATCGCGCCTGGCTCTACCGTTTCCCTATACACTGGCGAATCGCTGGTGACGATACTTAACGCGCGGGTCGTCGGAATGCCCAGATAATGCATCGCCTCACTGGCGAGACTTTCTCGTATCGTCGAACGTAAAACCGCCCGTCCATCACCCATTCGCGAATAAGGCGTCAGGCCAGCACCTTTCAGATGCCAGTCCATTGTAGTGCCATCAGCAAGCAGTTGTTCGCCGAGTAAAATACCGCGCCCATCACCCAGTTGGCCCGCCCAGACGCCGAACTGATGACCACTGTAAACCTGCGCCAGTGGTGACATACCAGGCAGTAGGGTTTCGCCGCCCCAGACACCTGCGCCATTTTTAAACAGCGACGATGGAATACTCAGCGTGTTAGCCAGTTCAGCATTATGCCAAATCAGCCGGGCATTATTTAAAGGCGTAGGGGAAAGTGCTGTATAGGTTGCTGGCAATTCATCGCGCCAGCGGGTAATAAAAGACAGGGTCATAGATCCTCCTGTTTGATAGTGTAGACGGTTACTCTCGTCTTAAACACCAGCAAACAGGAGGGTTATCGCTGAACCAACGTCGTTATCTGATTTATGGGAACGGCAGGCCATAGGCATCCCTGGAGAGCATGGAAATCAAAGGGGGTAATCTGTGCCAATATTTCTGGCGTATCAACGCCCCCCACGATGATGCAATTGCAACAAGGGGAAATTTGCGCCTGGATCGCACGAATAAACGGTTCGAAGGAGCGGTGCATGATTTGTTGCTGAATAAAACTTTTATCCAGCATGACGCGGGTGAAAAGACCATCAAAAACCGCTTTCATTGTGCTATTGCCTGCTCCCAAATTACCTAACACAAGGGGATACATTTGCGATAAGGACAAAAGATCGCGATTATCTTTTCCTTCATTGAGATGCGGGTAATTCTCATTAATCAACAGTTCAATAAACGGATATTTTAATAGTTCGCCCGCGTAATTATCCCTGTCTAATAATAATGTAGCCACTTGTGGCGTTAAATTAAGCCAGGCAAAGAGTTTATGTTGAATAAAAAAATGTTGGCATGATTTTAGTAATTCCAACTGCTCTGAAAATAATTGCCAATGTTGCTCCTCGGTAAGTTGCGCTATAACCCGACTCGTCGGGATACGCACCGTGCCATCTTCACTGGAGAAATGGGTAATTAACTCAACGCCGACAAGGTCTTGCTGGTTATCTCTTATCGGCAGGAAATAGCAATCAGAATGATAAAGATTCTCCAAAAAAATCTTCATGGTAACCGTCCCTCTCGAAGGATGTTTTTCAGTATCCGGCTAAAAGGGATGAGGCCATAAGACATAACAATTACAGAAGGAGTAACTTTCATTTGTTCCATGTTAACCACTTTTTCAGGGGTCCTTTTTTTAGATTATCCTGATTATAAACGAATAATCCATTTACGGAATTTTTGTCTGCAAAATACTACTGTATTCAGGAGTAAATGGACGGCGATGTATCATCACCGTCCAATTTTCGACATACTAGATTCGTCTCGCCTGCCAGAAATTTTTCTGCCAATAGACATTATCAAGTGAGGAACGCATCACTCCCTTGCTGGTAGAGGCGTGGATAAATTGGTTGTTGGTATCGTAAATACCTACATGCAAACCATTTTGTCCGGAACCCGTTTTGAAAAAGACCAGGTCACCAGGCAGCAACTCGTCTTTATCAATTTGCGTGCCGATAGAGGCTTGTTGTTTGGTTTCTCGGGGCAGTTGCAAATCAAAACGATCGCGCATCGTCACAACCACAAATCCCGAACAGTCCACACCGCGCCGCGTCATGCCACCATAACGATACGGCGTGCCATGCCAGCTTTGTAGCTGGTCGTTCAAACCGGCAATAACGGTAATCGAATCAGAAAGTCTGGCATTTGGCGGCGGTGCTTTATGGTGGCTACACCCGGCCAGAAGCAGTGCTGTGATCAAAATAAGGCAGAAACGCATTCCATACGGTTCCTCTGTTTTTTATTCTTGCATTAATTTAGCGTCGTAATTACCCGATTTTCAAGATACTAATGAAATCAGATGGTCGAAATCAGCATTCTGTGACCTTCGATATCCAGACGGCGAAAATTCATCCCATAGGCCTGCGCCAGATTTGGCGGCGTGAGCACCTCTTCCCTGCGTCCACTGGCCAGCATTTTTCCACCTTTTAGCAACCACGCCCGATGCGCATGACGCAATGTGTGGTTGAGATCGTGACTGCTCATCACAATCGCCAGTCCTTGCTGACACAGCGCGCTCAGAATTTTGTCTAACGCACTTTGTTGCGCAACATCAAGACTGTTCATCGGCTCATCAAGAAGCAGCAATTGGCCTGCGGGATTGGCTTGTGGTGTGATTTGCAGCACCACCGCAGCAAGACGTACGCGTTGCCATTCACCGCCGGAAAGTTGATTGGTGCTACGTCCGAGTTTGTCATCAAGAGCCAGCGCCCCTGCGACATCATTCAGTAGTTCGGTACGCGTTTTATCGTGGGGCATAGAATCCGCTCTCTTCCGGCGCGACTGCGGTCGGCGCTGCGGCAATCAATTTTTGATACAGCGGATGGCGTCCTTCGCCATTAACTTCAATCTTACTGAACATCGGGAACGTCACCCCCCATGTGGTGGTACAGTAAGTTTTAATCTCTTCATCGCTGCCCGGTTCTTGTTCCAGAAACTGGTTGCACGGGAATCCCAGCACCACAAAACCTCGATCGGCCCAGGCTTTCTGAATATTCTCCAACTGCTCATATTGCGGCGTTAAGCCACACTTTGAGGCGACATTGACAATCAACAGCACATTACCGGCGTACTTCTCCAGCGTGGTCACTTCACCGTCGATATCTTTCACTACGGTCGTCAGAATGGGATCTTGCATCGTTTCTCCTGGGTGTGGTCAGTAAAAATCTTAGCTTTTAATCATAGACCGTCTTTTTGCGGCTAACGTCTTGCTTTTAACAATAACCAGATAAACACCGGCGCACCCAACGTTGCGGTGACCACGCCAATAGGCAGCTCTGCGGCAGCTAATGCCAGGCGCGCTACAATATCGGCCAGCAGCAATGCGCTCGCCCCTGCCAGCGCGCAGCCGGGAAGTAATACGCGATGATCGGTTAAACCACACAACCGAAGAATATGTGGGATCACCAGACCAATAAAGCCGATAGCACCCGCCAGCGCCACACTGACGCCAACCATCCAGCCGGTCGCGGCCACCAGCACATTGCGCCAGAACCACAGGGGTAAACCCAGTTGCCGCGCCGAGATCTCGCCAAGTGCTAACATATTCATCGGCCTGGACTGACAACAGATCCACAACAACACGGGGATCAATGCCAGCATCAGCCAGCTTTGCCGCCAGTCTACGCCGCCAAAACCGCCCATCATCCAGTACATCAGCTGACGTAAATCAACAGAGGTGGAAAAGTAGATAGCCCACGTCATTAGTGCGCTACAGATAATCCCTAATGCAACGCCAGCCAGCAATAACCGACTGGTCGAAAGATGACGACGGGCGAAACGTAAGAGTATTAAAGTGATGATAAGCGCGCCAGCAATCGCACACAGCCCTAGCGCCCAGTTGGGGAGTTGCCCTTGCCCAAGCAATACCGCGGCGATAAGCCCCACGCCTGCGCCGTTAGAGACGCCAAGTAGTCCAGGTTCTGCCAGAGGATTTTCAAACAACGCCTGCATTACAGCGCCGGATATAGCCAGCGCCGCACCAACCAGCAATACAGCCAGCGTACGTGGCAGGCGAATTTGCCAGACGAACAGTTCGCCACGAGGAGTAAACCAGTCACCTGGCGAGATCCATTGTTCACCGGCGCAAAGGCTTAAGAGAAGCGCCAGCAGCATCAAAACTGACAGGCATAATAACCAGCGAATATTTTGTCGCTGTTGTTGGCGGGCAAGTGTCAGCATGGTATCCGTTCTGCTGAAGTGTCATGGCGTTGATTTTACGGTGACTCTTCGACAGTGAAAAGAAAAAAGGCCGCAGAGCGGCCTTTTTAGTTAGATCAGATTACTCGTCTTTGGGCGAAGCGTTTTCGACCCGGCTTTTTAACTTCGACATTTCAGCTTTTGTAAGCGCCATAGGTTCAATCCCTCAATGATGCCTGGAATCGCTCTTTTAATGCCTCTACACATTTGGCGACGGTAGCGGCAATCTCCTCTTCTTCGAGTGTACGGCTGGTATCTTGCAGGATCAGGCTTATGGCGAGGCTCTTATACCCCTCCGCAACACCCTTACCGCGGTACACGTCAAATAAGTTTACGCCAACTACCTGATTTACGCCAACTTTCTTACATTCGGATAAAATATCCGCTGCGGGAACGTTTTCTGCGACCACCACCGCGATGTCACGACGGTTCGCCGGGAAGCGAGAAATCTCGCGCGCCTGAGGCACCACGCGGTCTGCGAGCTTGTTCCACTCCAGTTCGAACACCAGAGTGCGACCGTTAAGATCCAGTTTACGTTCCAGTTCAGGATGAACAACCCCAACAAAACCAATACGTTCACCTTTCAGATAAATCGCTGCGGATTGCCCCGGATGCAGTGCCGGATTCGCTTCTGCACGGAACTCAACCTCATTCAGTTTACCGGTCAGGTCGAGAACGGATTCAAGATCGCCTTTCAAATCATAGAAATCAACGGTCTCTTTTGCCAGGTTCCAGTGCTCTTCGTAACGGTTACCGCAAATCACACCGGCTAACATCAGATCCTGACGAATGCCCAACGGTGCCTGAGTATCTGGTACGAAACGCAGACCGCTTTCGAAAATGCGCACACGGTTCTGCTGACGGTTCTGGTTGTACACCACGGTTGCCAGCAGGCCAGTCCACAGAGAAAGACGCATTGCTGACATTTCAACAGAGATCGGGCTTGGCAGCAGTAAGGCTTCAACGCCTGGATGGATCATCTGCTGCACTTTCGGATCAACGAAGCTGTAGGTGATCACTTCCTGATAGCCTTTGTCGTTGAGCAGCGTTTTCACGCGCTTGAGCGACAGGTCAGCTTCACGGTGAGTACCCATAATCAGGCTTGCCTGTACCGGCTCATCCGGGATGTTGTTGTAGCCGTAAACACGCGCGACTTCTTCAACCAGATCTTCTTCAATCTCCATATCGAAACGCCAGCTCGGCGCAACTGCCTGCCATTCGTCTTTGCCTTCGGTCACTTCGCAGCCGAGACGACGCAGAATGTCAGTTACCTGCTCATCCGCAATATGATGGCCGATCAGGCGATCCAGTTTGCTACGACGTAGAGTGATGGTTGCACGCTTCGGCAGCGTTGCTTCGTTGGTGATATCAATTACCGGGCCAGCCTCACCACCGCAGATGTCGATCAGCAGACGGGTCGCACGTTCCATCGCTTTGTGCTGCAGTGCCGGATCAACGCCACGCTCATAACGGTGAGACGCATCGGTATGCAGGCCATGACGACGAGCACGACCGGTGATAGACAGCGGGCTAAAGAACGCGCATTCCAGCAGCACGTTTTGTGTTTCGTCATTCACGCCAGAGTGTTCGCCACCGAAGATGCCGCCCATCGCCAGCGCCTTGTTGTGGTCGGCGATGACCAGAGTGTCAGCATTCAGCTTCGCTTCAGTACCGTCGAGCAGCACCAGCGTTTCGCCCTCTTTCGCCATCCGCACCACAATGCCGCCTTCAATGCGATCTTTATCGAAAGCGTGCATCGGCTGGCCCAGTTCGAGCAGCACATAGTTGGTGACGTCAACAACTGCATCGATAGAACGGATCCCGCAACGACGCAGTTTTTCTTTCATCCACAGCGGAGTTGGCGCTTTAACGTTAATGCCTTTTACCACACGGCCAAGATAACGCGGGCAGGCTTCCGGCGCTTCGACTGTAATCGGCAGCGTGTCGTCGATGGTCGCACCAACCGGAACGATTTCCGGTTGAACCAGCGGCAGCTGGTTCAGCACGGCAACGTCACGCGCAACACCAATGATGCCTAAGCAGTCGGCACGGTTTGGCGTCACGCTGATTTCGATGGTGTTGTCATCAAGTTTCAGGTATTCACGGATATCGGTGCCAATCGGCGCATCCGCAGGCAGTTCGATAATGCCGCTGTGATCGTCAGAAATGCCCAGTTCAGAGAAGGAGCACAGCATCCCTTCAGACGGTTCGCCACGCAGTTTCGCCGCTTTAATTTTGAAATCACCCGGCAGAACAGCACCAATGGTCGCTACCGCCACACGCAGGCCCTGACGGCAGTTTGGCGCACCGCAGACGATGTCCAGCAGGCGATCGCCGCCGACATTCACTTTTGTCACACGCAGTTTGTCAGCGTTCGGATGCTGCGCATACTCAACCACTTCACCAACGACCACGCCGTGGAAGCTGCCGGCAACCGGTTCTACACCGTCAACTTCCAGGCCCGCCATAGTGATTTGATTTGCCAGCGCATCGCTATCAATCGCCGGGTTCACCCATTCGCGTAACCACAGTTCACTGAATTTCATAATCTATTCCTGCCTTATTTAAACTGTTTGAGGAAACGCAGATCGTTTTCGAAGAATGAACGCAGGTCGGTGACGCCGTAACGCAACATAGTCAGACGCTCCATCCCCATCCCGAAGGCGAAACCAGAGTAAACTTCCGGGTCGATGCCAACGTTACGCAACACGTTCGGATGCACCATCCCGCAGCCCAGCACTTCCAGCCATTTACCGTTTTTACCCATGACGTCCACTTCTGCAGAAGGTTCGGTAAACGGGAAGTAGGAAGGACGGAAGCGAATCTGCAAATCTTCCTCAAAGAAGTTACGCAGGAAGTCGTGCAGCGTGCCTTTCAGGTTGGTAAAGCTGATGTTGGTATCAACAATCAGACCTTCCATCTGATGGAACATCGGCGTGTGAGTCTGGTCGTAGTCGTTACGATAAACACGGCCAGGCGCGATGATACGAATCGGTGGCTGCTGGGCTTTCATGGTGCGGATCTGTACGCCAGAGGTCTGGGTACGCAGCAGGCGGGTAGTGTCAAACCAGAAAGTGTCGTGGTCAGCGCGCGCCGGGTGGTGACCAGGAATGTTCAGAGCATCGAAGTTATGATAATCGTCTTCGATTTCCGGCCCGGTTGCCACGGTAAAGCCAAGCTCACCGAAGAAACTTTCGATACGGTCGATGGTACGGGTAACCGGATGCAGACCGCCGTTTTCAATGCGACGACCTGGCAGAGAGACATCAATCGTTTCCGCCGCCAGACGCGCATTCAGTGCAGCGCTTTCCAGTTCCGCTTTACGCGCATTCAGCGCCTGCTGAACCTGCTCTTTCGCTTCGTTGATAACCGCACCAGCTGCCGGACGCTCTTCTGGCGGCAGCTCACGCAGGGTCGTCATCTGAAGGGTTAAGTGCCCTTTTTTACCCAAATATTCGACGCGCACATTATCTAACGCGGCAACATCTGACGCCTGGCTAATGGCCGCCTTCGCACTGGCAACCAGTTCTGCGAGATGTGACATGGTTTTCCTCATTGTGTCAGTGGTGACACTGGTTCGTTGGACTTAGAGCCTATCCCATCAGGCTATTTTACTTGCCATTTTGGTCCCGGGCTGTGCTCGAAATTCTCACGTACTTAAATACGCTCCGGTTTCTCCGCGCTGGCCGTGTCCAGTCTGGCTGCGACAATTACACCTGATGAGACAGGCTTTTTATTTTTCAAAACGCGCATACAAAAAAAGCCTCCACTGGGAGGCTTTCAGGCGCTGTTTTCCGTTTCTCTTCTCACGCGCTAGCCTCCTGGATTCAGGTGCTAAAGTAAAAAAAGAAGCGGAAAATAGCAGCATTCATTGCTTGCGTTACCTTTTGGTACTCTTCAAAAGACCTTTATTGAAAAGGCTACGGCGATAAAAGTCAATGTTTTGATGGCGTTGAAACGAAAAGAGGGAGACTAGCTCCCTCTTTCAACTGGCTTATGCCAGAGCTGCTTTCGCTTTTTCAACCAGAGCGGTGAACGCTACTTTGTCGAATACTGCGATATCAGCCAGGATCTTACGGTCGATTTCAACAGAGGCTTTTTTCAGGCCATTGATGAATTTGCTGTAAGAAATACCGTTCT
>PPYF01660693.1_pt1 | contig 14094 bp, 10 predicted proteins | sample 1559871 | NCBI WGS metagenome assembly PPYF01 (sample SAMN08240021, study PRJNA423297) | Human gut metagenome, whole genome shotgun sequencing project. | reverse complement strand
CTATTAATAACATCTACAGCTAATGCAATTTCAATCCAAGAATTACAAGCCAATAATAAAACATATACCTTATTCTTTTCAAATAATATAGAGGATATTTATATAGATACAAGCACAGTAAAGACTATACGCAATCAAGGTCACTTCTATATTATTAATGCTACTGCATATTCTGTAAATTACAAACAAGGCAGAATATACAGAAATGAGAACTCCTATTTTTTTGATCAAAATCGTCGTTCTATTAATTGGCGACCAAATGCAACAACTATTTATTACCTAAATGGAAAAATGAATCATAGTCGAGTACAAATGGATGATATTAAAGGCTCCTTAATATTCCCATCGGCTATTAATTCACCTTCATATATAGTCGCCACTAAACTATTCCAAAATCAATTCTATAAGACATTTTAAACATTGGAGGTAAATAGCATGAAAAAATTACTTATTATGTCACTTTTTATTCTTTTTACGGGATTTTTTGTTAATCAAGCATCAGCGGTAAATTGGGTATATTTAACATCCAACAGTTACAATTCTTCCCTTTACTATGATAACGATCGTATTACATATTTTCCCGGTGGTAATATAGCAGTTGCAATTAAATCAGTATTACCCAATGGCGTTAGTTATGAAAATATCATCATGATTGATATACAAAATAATGAAGCTTTTTTTGTAGCTGAAAATGGTAAAGTAATTAATCCTCCAAAACGTGTAACAATCAAATCTGGTGATCCATTGGATACACTCAAAAGAAAACTACAAAGATAAAATAAGACGGTTTCTATAACACTTAATTAGTTATAGAAACCGTCTTTATATTTAATATTTCAAATTGAGTTTTTGTTTAACAACTTGAAAGACCTTACTTACTTTTTCCGAGTCTCTAACCATACCTTTTTTTGTAAGAAGATCCATCAAAAACAGAATAATACCAATTACCTTCACTATAGCCAAAGGAATATCTTTCAACCCCAAACGGCATATTACCTGGACGTACTACTTTCACCACTGCATAGATGTCAGCAGTCTTTGCACCACCCACATAGTTAGTATCAACATAATAGTTATTATTAGAGGAATTATAAACCCATACATCCTCAGCATTAGCTACAGTAGATACACCTAAAATACCAACTAAACAGAGACCAAACAATAATGATTTTTTCATTGTACTCACACCTTATATAAACACACAATATATTACTAACCTCACTATATCAAAGTTTTATAATTTTCTCTTAAAAAGAAAATGAAACATTCATAAATTGTAAATTTCTAAGTACTCACTGAGAGATTACATACATAGAAGATTTTATAGACATCCTGTGTGTAAGTGCCAACTAGGTTGTTTTCCAACTATATCAATATATAGAAAAGTAGTAAAAAAGGACGAGCTGCAACTCGTCCTTTTGTTATATTGTAGGCAATATTTTGTACGCTTTACTACCTATTAGTATTATAACATAAATAAATTTTCAAAAGATAATCAAAAGACACCTAGAAATTTCGCCCTTTCTAGGTGTCTTTTTAGGTGTACCAATTAAGATACCCCATACTCTTCAAATTAATTATAACACAATTAACACTATGAATTTATCTAGTTCTATCTATTACACAATTACGAATAGTAATACTGTAATAGCAATCAATGCACCAATCACAGCATAATCCAGTGTTTTCAAGCCTACGGATGCAGCAAAGCTATGTGTAGGTCCACCGAAGCCGCGTAGTTCTAGGGACAGCGCCATTGTTTCGGAGCGGCCCAAGGATTTTAAGAGCAATGGTTGGATTACGGATGCGTAAGATTTCATGCGCTTCAAGAAGTTGCCTTCTAAGGATAAACCACGGCACGCTTGTGCCTCTTGTACAGCATGGCTTTCAGCAATGAAGTCAGGCACAAAGCGAAGTGCTGCAGTGAACATAAATGCATATTCATAAGGAATTTTGCATTGTGTTACGAGCGCTGCTGTAAGATCTTGCAATTTTGTAGTTGCCAACAAGCAAATGAATACAAGTGTCATGGCAAGCATACGCAAGCCGGATACGATGGCAGATGTTACATCACCGCTACCAAGGAATTGGATAACACCAAGGAATACAGCAAAGCTAGTCAATGCCAATACGGCTTTTTGTTGTTTAAATAGTAAACCAGCTACAAATAATACACCCAGTTCTACAACGACTAAAGCCAATAAAGATGCCCAGTCGCGTAATAGGATGGCCCACACGGATACAGCGAGGGTCATCAAGATTTTTGTTAACGGTACTAAACGTTCCATATGTCCCTCCTATTTTCTGCCCAACTGAGCCACTAACTTAGATTTCAATTCATCCATGGATTTGCAATAACCGAGGGATGGTACCGCTAGTGAAAGTTCCACACTTGGCGGTTTTGTAAGGCCTAGGTCTTGCAATTCATCCGTAGATTTCTTGAATAATTCTTCTGGACTACCATCAAAGGCAACGGTTTGGTTACCCATGATGAGTGCACGGCTACATTCGCTAGCCATGATTTCCATATCATGTGTAATGAGAAGGATTGTAATGCCTTCTTGATTAAGTTGACGCAATAGTGCTAACAACTCTTTAGTTTCCTTACCATCTTGACCACTGGTTGGTTCGTCGAGGATGAGGATTTTAGATTGCATTGCTAGTGCAGAAGCAATAGCAACACGTTGCTTTTCGCCGCGACGCAATGTTGGAGGATAGGCTTCACGTAAGTGAGCGATACCTGTACGCTCCAACACTTCATCAACGATGCGTTTCACTTCGGATTTACTGCGACCTAGTGATTCAGGACCAAAGGCAACCTCTGTGGCTACTGTTGGTCTGAACATTTGGCGATCTGGTTGTTGGAATACATAACCAATAAATTGACCACGCTTAGATGGCGGCATAGACGTAATATCCGTGCCGTTATAGTACATACGGCCTTCTCTCGCCTTTTCAAGACCAACGAGCAAACGAGTGATAGTCGTTTTACCACAACCATTGCGACCACCGATGGCAATATATTCGCCCCCTTCGATGGTGAAAGTCACATCACGGAAGATGTCTACAGATGGCACATAGCCAAAGCGGATGTTTTCAACCTTAAGCATGAGCGCCACCGTCCTTTCCTTGTACATCATCAACGCGTTGAATAGGTTTTCTATCTTCTACTACAGTAGTATTTGTTTTGTTATTGGTAGAGTTGCTTTCACCATGCACCTCAGTTTGGATGGCATGAGCCATTTCAATTTGATGCAAGCCCTTGATAGCAGACTCGATGCTAAGCCAAGGCTCATCGCTGTGGAAGCCCGCTTGTTCAAGTTCCATATACGTGGTGAACACGGATGGCAACGCATCTACGTGAATATTGTGTTCGTACATGTAACGAAGCGTAGTTGGTACATCCGCATCACATGCAATAGAGCCATCCACCATGAGAGCCATGCGGTTTGCATACGGCAATACAGCGTGCAAATCATGATCGATAACGACAACGGTAATACCGTGTTTCTGATTTAAATCACCTACGAGGCGATATAATTCGGCAGTCCCATCTGGGTCGAGGGAGCTAGTTGGTTCATCAAGAACAAGAACAGTTGGGTTCGTAGCCAATACGGAAGCAATCGCCAAACGTTGGCGTTGACCACCGGATAGACTAGTAATTTTGCGATCTTCTAAGCCGATAAGACCAACTTGTGCAAACACCTCTTCAGAACGAACTTTAATTGTGTCACGGTCATAACCGCGATTTTCCATGGCAAAGGCCACTTCTTCACGAACTGTCATCGTTACGAGTTGTGTATCGTAATCAGCCAAAACTACACCGATGTGATTAGCCAATTCAGGAATTTCCATTTGAGTAGTCGCTTTACCATCTACGAACACCATGCCTTCAAGACGGCCACCGTAGAATTTAGGTACAGCCCCAACCATAGCCATGCAAAGAGTACTTTTACCACAACCGGCAGGACCTGTTACCACTAAGAAGTCTCCATCATGTACATCGAGATTGATATTTTCAAGAGATGGTGTAGTCGCCTTAGGATGGTAGTAATTTACATGTTCAATGGAAATCTTAGCTTGGCGCTCAGGCAAGATCGTCAAATGACTGTGATCGGAACCCAATTCCTCTGCACTCGGCAACATGCCTCGTTTAGAGAATAGACGTTGCGCCGGAATGTACAAGATTGGCGTAATGGCACCATTCAAAGCACCTACGATAAGAACCATCGGCCACATACCATACATATATACATTGTCTGGTAAGCCCAATACTTTCCACAAAATGGTAACGAAGATACCGCCAGATACAACAGTCGCTAAAAAGCCAGATAGGATTGGCGTCAAATCAAAACCACCAATTTTACGGAACTTCACGGACAACATAGCGCGCGTCACGAGAGCTGCTGTCAAAGCACCACCTGGTTCAGACAACAAGTTTCCGTAAGGGAATGCTGACTTAGATGTCAAAACATTAATGAGGGCCGCCACAAGGCCAATCCCCAACGTTTGACTCAAACTAGGACGAGTCAATAAAATAGCTACGCAGTACGTAGCAATCGTCCAGTTTGGCGTTACCCCAGCCACACTAGGGCTCACCAAATGCAATATCGTGCCCAATGCGAGCATCAATGTGCTAACCGTGACCCATCTAAACTGGCCACCCTGCACATGCGTGTACACAAGATCTTGAATCCGTTCCATAATAGCCTCTTTTCTAAAAATGAATATATAATCTATATTGTATCACTCTTCGAGGACTTTTGCACGCATGAGGGTTAAGAATAGCATCTTGACTGTTATAAACTTACTTCAGATCTTTTAATCTTTCAGTGAGAAACGTTTCTACACATTCCTCAAAGCTTAGATCCATGCGTTCCGCAAGGATTGCTAACCACCACACACATTCGCCGATTTTAGATGGTAACAATTCTTTGTCTGCACTAGGCCAACGACCTTGATTATCCATAGTCAATCGACCTACTAAGCCCGCATCAGTTAAGAATGCCAACGCATCTTCTTCTACTGACCAAACAGAACCATGTATCTCTTTTTCTAGTTCAAAATATTTATTTCTTATTTCTTTTGAAAGTAAGTTTACTTCTTTTAAATCCATGATGTCCTCCTAGAAAGATTTCTTAAATACATAAGCCTTATTCTCCATTTATACAAAGGAAAGAGGCTACGTAAGTAGCCTCTTATCAATATTTTAATATACTATCAAGATATATTAAAACTATAAAATCCTATGCCATATACCCAAATCTAGTATATACATACTCAAAAACATCTCCACGACAAACTTCTATTTGCTGTTCATCATAGCTTTCTGGAAGTTCTCTCCAAAGGATATCTCGAATTAAATTTTGTATCTCTGCTGTTGTTTCATCCTTATCTGTCCAGTGATCCATCTTAGAAATTGCTTCTGTTATTTTGGTATACATCTCTGTAGCAGTCGCTTTTACTTTCTTAATATCTGCTTTATTAGGATTGCCTCTTGTTAACAAATCAAAGATAGCCAATTCATCATCAGTGGTAAACCCTTCACGGATATAGCGGGATTCTTCTTCCGTTAACTCTTTTACTAACTGTATTAATGCTTCAAATGTTTTTTCTATATTAGTACGGTCTTTTCCAGAGTTATACTCTTCAATAATTTGTCTATAGCGCTCATAGTAATCTCTGCGATTAGGATTAGCTGCTACCAGTCTATCCAAACTACGTTCAATAAAATCACCTAAATCATTGAATAGTAAGTTCTTATGTTTGACCCTCGTAAACTCTTTACGCAGAATATTAAAATTGATAGCACTTATATCAATACGAGTTATATACGCTGAACCGACTGCATCTTCTGTTTGCCCTAGAGATTCTTTCATCCCTATATGGTCACTAATAATCGCATTAATAGTAACCATCAAGTCAGTAGTATCTACATCTCGGCGCTTAGGCTTTAACATCCGATGTATTGCTGCAATGGTCTCATACACTCTTCGTGTATCCACAGAAATATCATCACGCTCAATATATTTCATCAACTTATGCAACTCTGATGCACAAGCAGTGAAGGTTTGTTTATCTGCTACAGTATCACAGACAGCATTGGCGGCCTTATTTAAATTAGATAATCTATCAAAAGCATTAATTTTAGCATCAGAAAAATCTTCTATATATATATCCTTCTGTTTAAAAAAGAATATTACCATATTGATTAATTCTAGTATGCGAGAAACGAGCTTCTCTTTATCGATGGTCGGATCTACGCCATCATGATTACCAACATTTGCAGTATATTCAGCCAACGCCTTTTTAAGTGCGTCTACAATACCAATATAATCGATTATTAAACCATTGCTCTTTCCTTCATTAACACGATTAGCACGAGCAATTGTTTGCATTAAGGTATGTGCTTTTAATGGTTTATCTAGATATAAACAGGACAAGCACTTAACATCAAACCCTGTAAGCCACATAGCACATACAAACACAATACGTAATGGATTATCTGAATCTTTAAACTCTTTATCGAGGTCTCGTTTTACTATTTTCCGTCGATGTGTTTCAATATCTAGTCCCCAAGCTTTAAATGTTTGGATTTCATTTTGTTCCTGACTGATAACAACAGCCATGTCCGTTTCTTCCATCCATTTTAGTTTTCGTTCTAGTTCTTGTGCTTCTTGTTGTGTCGATGCTTTAATTTGTTTTTTGAGCTGCTTAATTTCTTCTTTCCAATATTCCTGTACATAATCGTACATACGAACACAGGTAACTTTATTTAAGCACACAAACATGGCTTTGCCACTAGTCCACACATCAGAATAATGTCGTACAAAGTCCTTAGCAATAGAGCGAAGTCTTGGCTCAGCTGTAAGAATGTGAATTGATTTTTCAAATTCCTTCTCTAACTTTTCTTGTTGAGCACTATCCAAATCTGCTGCTTCGATAGCATCAAGAATTTCATCGGTTATCTCTGGATTTTGTAAATCATCTAGCTTAGCACCACGATTTTCATAATACAATGGCACCGTAGCACCATCTTCAACAGCTCGTTTAAAATCATAGACCGATATATAGCCACCAAAGGTACGTTCTGTAATATTGTCGTATGAAAGTAATGGTGTACCTGTAAATCCAATACGGGCCGCTGTTGGCAATAGTTTCATCATATTATCTGCATACAGCCCATACTGACTACGATGAGCCTCATCAGACATAATAATGATGTCATGATCAGGATAAATCGGCTCTACATCAGATTTATTGAACTTATGAATCAATGTAAAGATAAAACTAGGATTTCCCTTTAATTTGGTAATTAAATCCTCACCACTAGTGGCAATACATTGTTTTGCCTTACTATCCTTTCCCAGAATGCCACAATTTTCAAAGGTATCACTGATTTGTGTATTAAGCTCATCTCGATCTGTAAGCACTACAAAGGTTGGTGAACCTGCCATCTTGCGACGTATCTTCTGTGCAAAAAAAGCCATAGAATAGCTTTTACCAGAACCTTGTGTATGCCAAAAGACCCCAAGTTTACCAGCTCTTAATTTTCTATCAGCATACGCCTCTACCGCCTTATTTACACCTAAGTATTGGTGATTTCGAGCTAATATTTTAGCAGTGCGACCGTCAGAATGATCAAAGAGGATATAATTCTCTAGTAAATCAAGGAAATTTTCCTTTTGACAGATACCGAGAAGCATAGTTTCAAAAGCTACACTCCCCTTTTCATCCTCATCTAGACGCTTCCATTCATGAAAGAATTCATATTTACTACCAACAGTACCAACCTTTGCTTCTAAGCCATTAGAAAGCATCACAAAGGCATTGTAATAAAACAATTGTGGAATGGTATCTAGATAGTCTTTGTAATTATCCTCATACGCATTTCGTACATCGATATCCGGCCGTTTTGACTCAATAAACAACAAAGGAATACCATTCACAAAACCAACAATATCTGCTCGCCGATTATACAAATCACCATGAACAATGAGCTCCTTTACTGCTAAGAATTCATTATTATGTGCATTATTAAAATCTATAATGGCAGCCTTTTTAATCTCTGTTCTCCCATCAGGACGCTTAACTGTTACAGGAATACCATCACGAAGATAGTTGTATTTCTCTTCGTTGATTTGTATTAAAGATGCTGTTGATATTCTACGAGTTAATTTACTAATTGCCTCTACGATTTGTTGTTCATTAATCCAAGGATTTAGTCGTTTAAGGACCTTATGGATTTCTCTGGTCAACAAGACTTCTTTATAACTAGTCCTACCTAATGTGCCATCTACTCCTAGTTGCTCTAAATTATATGCATAGGCAACCTTCCACCCCAATTTATTCTGTAGTACATCACAGGCACTATCTTGAACTAGTTTCTCTTCAGAATAATCATGGCTCATAGTAACACCTCCTTTACACCTCTATTTCCCCACTCATAAGCTTAGGGAGTAAACGATCGCGGGCTTCGGTTAAACCCATCAGTTGCTGTTTTAATATATCAATCTTATCAAATATAGGATTCATAACTTCTAAAAAAAGTATTAATACCTCTTTACTTGGAATAAGAACTTTAAAATCTCTAACCATCGGGATTGTTAATTGTTGTTGCGCCGCACCATTACTATCAAATGATTTGTTTTTCAAATATAAAAATAAATATATAACATCTATGGTTCTAGGAATAATAGAAATTAATCTTACAATAGGAACATATGGCTCTCTTCTAATACATGTATAACCTACACTACCTCTTGCAGAAATTGTAATACTATCGTCTATAATTTCAGCCGAATCAGTATATCCATATAAACCATCATCAACAGTCCCATTAGAATAGACTGGAATGAAATGTTCTCTATCTAAAGTCTTAGAAAAGTTCCTAGGCTTATCTCCGCCTGCTTTAAGAGTAGAAATTTCTTTTAAAGCTTTATAAGACCATCCTTCAGGAGCTCCATCTACATTTTCCACATTTTCATGCCCAGGAAATCGTAGATCTACAAACCATTCCTTATATAAACGCTGCGCCGCCTCTTCAAGGAGCTTGATTTGCTTTTGGTTGTTTTCAATGAGGTTATCATAAGTAGAAATACTCTTAACAATCCTATTTTGTATGTCTAAAGTAGGTAGCTCTAGAGGAATAGATTCAACCTTATATATACCAAGTTTAGGTTGTGCAGATCCTCCAGCTATAGATTGCATAATTTCCCAATACTTCTGTGAATTCAAAAGGTATAGTAGGTATAAAGAGTTTATACTTTCATCAAACTCAGTTAACCGTACGGCATTTTCAGTCAAATTATATCCATCAAGATCTGCACTTACATAACCAACATCTCCAACGGATGCCCCTACTACGGTAATAACAATATCATTTTTATTAACAATATATTGGCTAAGTTTTTTCTGTGTTACTTCATCAAGATATACTAAATTTTCTGAATTAATTTTACCTGCCTTTATATCTCTAGCACGAATATATGGGAAATTAGTTTCTTCAACAGAAAAACTTTTTCCTTTTGGGAGTCGTTTACCACTTTTAATTTTACAAATTTCTTTTATCGTAACATGACGCCAACTCATAGCCCCATCCCCTTCATATTTTTAGAGATAGTTTCCATGAGCACATTAGATTCTTGTTGTAATGCAAGTAACTCTTTGTGTATTTCAGCCATACGCTCTTCAAAGTTAACCCCATCATCTTCTACAGGGGCTACACCTACATACGCACCAGGTGTGAGGGACCAGCCTTTATCTTCAATACTTACCCCATCATTATCACCTTTAGCTTCATTTGTGATATATGCAATTTTACATAAACCTGGGACGTCTACATATTCGCCATCGCCAAATTTTTCATATAACCACTGCGCTTCTTGGGCAATGCTTAATATTTCTTTAACAGCTTCTACCTTTTCATCGTATTCTTGCTGAACTTTTTTACCTTTACCTCGGCCTGCATCAGCAACAGCTTGTTTACCTTCTACCTCAATAGCTTTCACTTGTTCAGAAAGAGCCTCTATATATTCAGCAAAGGTTTTATCTTCACCTAATGTACGACGATATTCATTAAGCAGTTCCGTATATTTTTCAACTTCTCCACGATAGAGCCAAACGATAGCATTTAAGTTTTTTAATTGCCATTCGGTCCATTCATTTAGTGTACGATCAACAACTGTATAGTAATTACGGGCATCAATGAATAGTACCTTATCTTTAATAGTCTCTGGTTTTGCTTTATCAAAGAACCACAACGAGCATGGCAAGGATTTTGTATAGAAGAAGTTATTACCAACGCTCACCATTACATCGACAGCACCAATTTTAACTAGGCTTTCACGAATATCCTTATCCTTACCTTGACTATCCGTAGCAGAGGACGCCATAACGAAACCAGCACGACCTGTATCATTTAGATAGCTATAAAAATAAGAAATCCAAAGATAATTGGCATTACCAATCTCCTTATTTTTATTAATACCAGGCATACCAAATGGCAAACGTCCCGCAGCCTGTGTAGATTCAGATTTAACCTTATCTACGTTAAATGGGGGATTAGCCATAATATAGTCACAGCAACCATCTAATTGATGAGAATCATTGTAAAAGCTATTGCCTTCATCACCTGATTTAATAATACCAGTTAAACCATGAACGGCCATATTCATTAAACAAAGTTGAGCGTTATACTCTACCTTTTCTTGACCATAAAATGTCATCGCACTATTTGCATTCATGCCATGAGAATTAACAAAGTCACCAGATTGAATGAACATACCACCAGATCCGCAGGCGGGGTCAAATAGCGTACCATGAGTTGGCTCAAGAACATTAACAATCATCTTAACTAGAGATTTAGGCGTAAAGAATACACCATCATCGGAAGCAATATTCTTAGCAAATTTGTTTAAGAAATATTCATAGATTCGCCCAATGATATCTCCACCTACTTCATCAAGGGCAGAGTTATTAAAGATACGAAGGATTTCTGCTAATAGCTCGTCTGAAAAGTCTGTATAATTCTTAGGCAATATCCCTGTGAGTTGTGCACTTTGATCTTCGATTAAAGCCATGGCATTATTGACTACTTCACCAAGGCTAGTCATAACTTGACCATCCTTACTAGTTAAAGCTGCACCTTTGATATCCTCTGGCAAATTAAGAAGATAGTCATATTGTGCTTCTACTGGTAAATAAAGGGCACTTTTAGCTTTAAAATCACTAGCTTCTACAGGCATAACGCGACCATTACGCATAGGTCTATCTTTTAAAATTTCAGCCTCAACAAGTTTAAAACGACTATACGCATAGCGTAAGAAGATAAGACCTAAAACAGGCATACAATATTGATTTGACGTTAGTTTAGACCCTGCACGTAATGCATCTGCAGCTTCCCATAATTCGTTTTCTAGTTTTCGTATGTTAATCATCGTTTCAACCCTTGCATTATCAATAATACATGCAAAGTCATATAAAGTTTTAATACCAATATATGACTTTAAAACATGTATTTTTACGTATTTTATATCAATATTATACCATTATAAAGATAGTTACTAGTTACGGACTCTAAAGACTATGCTATGCAGCCAAAAATCCAGATTCCAATTCTTCTCGAAGAATTTGTTTAATGTTGGTTTTTGTAATCTTCAAACTACCATTAGCAGTAGCGCGTCTTACACAAGGGAATCCCTCTGTATTTTCCATTCGATTAATAACACTACTGAATTCGTCCTTGCCATAGGTAGAATGTGGCATCGGTCCAACTATGATTAGTCTATATTTATTGTTATACATGAGGTTTCTAAAATTATAACGTTGAATAGATTCATAGTCTGTATAGCATTCTAGTCTACCCTTTAAACCAAATGCATTAAAGATGCCTTGTAGCTCTTTTAATTTACAGCTTGGAACACCGATAACAAGGATTTTTCCATCAGGAGAGCCAATCGAATCATCAACCATAGTTGGGGTTAAATCTGGATAGTGATATTTTGTTAAAACAGTTTTTAAGTTATTGTTTTTAAAAGCTTGTGTAAGTTCTTCTGTAAAGTATTTAATCGCTTCACCCAATAAGGATGCATCATTCATGATATTAACATGTGTTACCAATTGAATTCCTCCTCTACAATCGATTCTTTTTGTCGGTTTAATAAATTTAGCTCTTCTTTTACAGTTTTGATTTCAGTTTCTATCATTCGTATACGATTGACCACTTCTTTTTGTCTTTCAATAGAAACTTTTGGAATCTGCAGTGTTTTCAAATCTTTGAGAGATAAAGACTTGATCAATTGACCTACAGCAAATCGTTCTATTTGTTCACGACCAGCCTTACTATTAAAGTAAAGTGCTAGGTATGGTAACAAATATTGGTTTTTGTATTTAGGTAAGATAGTAATAGAAAATTGGTTACCATTAGCAATCAATTTATCATTACCTTCAACATATAGCATATTAGATCTAAATGGTGATGTTCTCCCTAATAGCCAAGTATCATTATCTAATAGTGTAAACTTTCTTTTAAGTTTTTCCACATCAATGAACGGGCTTTGTGAATAATCTACAGCATCACCATCAGCATCTTTTGTGTATAAATAACGAACACCTGTATCTACATCTGTAACAAAATCATCTAATTCTTTAGAAGAAATGACTAGACCCCGACTAATATTACAGATTTCGCCCAATGGTATACCATCAATAACATTAGTTTTTAAGGTGTATCGTTTAGGTAATAAATTGTAACCTTCTTTTGCAATAGATTCGATACTTTCAAATCTACAAATCTCGGGATTAGCCAAGTCTTCTAGTACTGTAGCTACATCTATGTCTTTTCTACGACGCTGCTCTGTATATGCTTGACTTGCATCTAAGAATTTAACACCTTTATTACCATATGATAATACGACTGCATATAACTCAATGCCTGTATTCTCAAGCAAACGATCTGGAAGTTCAATAATACTCTCAATATAGCCCTTCTCAACCAATGCTTGCCTTGTTTTTACACTGAGGTTATTCGCTAATGTTGAGTTAGTAATCAAAGTTACCATTTTACCATTCCAATCTAGTAAACTAAGATTAAAGAGAATTTCATGCCACTCACCATCAGCAATCTTAGACTCTGGAACCTCTAATTTAGACAAAGAGGTTCTTTCTGGGAAGTCCTCCATGGTATTAGATGACGGTCTCCAAAGAGGCATTGTTAAGATTCGATCAAATAATTGATTTTCAAAAAGTTCTTTAGGTTGAATAATTCCACCTAACTCCATATCTTGTTGAATTATTTGAAGTAATAATATTCGTAATTGTAAAACAACCATTAAGTCAGGCTCTAGTGCATACGCAGTATAGTTAAGTAAAGACGTTTTACTCGCCATATCTAGTAATATACGGCCTGGATTTGCATTGCCTTGTAAGAAAGAGAATCTCTCAAGGTTATTACAATCTAATAGTTCCACTAATAGAGTATTGAGAGATTCATTATCTTCTCTAGCTCCATCCTCTCGATATAGCTTTTGCTCATCATAAAAGAATGCTACACCTAATAAAAAGTCATCATCTAAATAAGCCTTTTCACTAACAAATTTTTGTATATACTTCTCATAGGTATATGCTTTCATTGTGTTTTGAAATCCAAGATTATTAATTTTACCAGAGCTTAAAAACTTATCTAATGAAGCAAAATCCATATCATAATATTTGTATAGATAAATCAATGCAGCCGTAACATTAATATCATGTCTTTTACGATCATTTGTAAAACGAACATCATCCCAATCACGTTTAAATTCTCTTACCTTGTCTTGAGAATCAAAATACATTTTTTTCAAATTCATAAGTGTCTTTTTCAAAAGATCCTCCATCCTGGTTTTTATAAACCGTTATAAATCACTGTAAAAATTTCGCCCCTTTTATCTAGGAGCTTTTATTTGGTTTAAACATACCATTTTATAAATACATATTTTTTTACTCCTGGAATCCAGGAGCTCTAACTTGGTTTAAGGATACCATTTTTAAATCGATCTGTCAAACGGTTTTTATAAACCAAACAATAAATATCAAAAAAATAAAGCAGCAATATAT
>PPYF01242486.1_pt1 | contig 14095 bp, 10 predicted proteins | sample 1559871 | NCBI WGS metagenome assembly PPYF01 (sample SAMN08240021, study PRJNA423297) | Human gut metagenome, whole genome shotgun sequencing project. | reverse complement strand
CCGACATCCTTTTTCAAAATTCCGTCCTATTTTCTAAATCCCTTTTTCCCTATTGAAATATGCATTATAATAAGAAAAACCTCAATACTAACATTATTCACATAAGGAAACAGGTATATTTATGCTAAGAAGTAAAAAGTCTTTTATCAGTAAAATCACAAATTCCCAGTTGAGCACAAAGATCGTATGTATCATTTTAATTGTTGTGTTCTTAATGATATCCGCTTCGGTCAGCGGTATACTGCTGGTCTTAAATTCCAGTAATAAACTGCTGTACCAGGCTCTTGCGGGTTCACTCACATATAGTTCCCAGGATATATCAAAAAAGCTGTCAAACATCGAATCTATGACAAGCGCGGTCGTCTCCAACTCTAACATAAGAAAAAACCTGATCACTCTGGCAGAAGAAGATCCTGATATCCGTATAAAAAATGCTGAGAATTCGCTAAACACATTGATTGCAGATTATTATCAGACGTATAAAGATAACAATATTAGTTACATTAACCTATATCATGCACAGGGTGCAACTCAAAGCTATGAGGCCAGAAGTTCTCAAGTGCCGGATACGGTCCACCAAAATGTGGTTAAAGCTGCTAATAACAACTCCGGATATCCATACTGGGTTACAGATTACTGCAATTCCTACGGGCTCTTTCTTGGGCGGGAATGCCGCAGGGTTGACCAGATGAATTTCCAGACATTAGGCACGGTTGTCGTAGGCGTAGACATGGACCGTCTGGTACGTTCTTCTACCAATTCTGTCCTGCATTCAGATGAAACACAGTATATATTATTTGACGAAGATACAGAGTTTTACCACTCAGAAAGCCTGGATTCTAACGAGATCAACACAATTGGAAAGAAACTGAAGACCGATTATGGCGTGATTTCTGTAAATGCTGGTAAGTATTTTGCAGTAAAAGGCTCCATTGGGAACACGTCCTGGAATTATATCTGCCTTGTCCCATACGGACATATATCATCTACATTAAACTTTACAAAACTCATGGCACTGGTGGTAATCCTTGTTTCTGTTCTCATTTCCCTCTTGCTGTCCAGGATGCTCATCCGTTCTGTAACCAGCGATTTCAGCCGGCTTATCCAAAAAATGAAGGCCTTCGGAAGAGATGAATCCACGCCTCCGGATACTGGATACGATTATAGCGGGCGTACAGATGAGGTCGGGGTACTGCACAACCAGTTTGACCATATGGCCTTAAAGATACGGAATCTGATTCAGGAAAACTATGTAAATGAAATTCTTTCGAAAGATGCCCGTTTAAAGGCATTAGAAAACCAGATCAACCCTCATTTTCTTTACAATACACTGGAGGCTGTCAACTGGCGCGCAAAAGCTATCGGTGAAAAAGATATATCATCCATGGTAGAGTCGCTGGGCACACTTATGCGGGAAACCTTAAATACAAAAGATAAGACCTTTACAGTCCGCCGTGAACTCGAAATTGTTAAAAGCTACCTGACCATACAGCAGATCCGTTTTGAAGACCGCCTTGAATATACAATCCAAATAGATGACTCTATCATGGATATCAGTCTGCCCCACCTGACCATACAGCCCCTTGTGGAAAATGCAATCAACTATGCGATGGAAGAAAGCACGGAAGTGTGCCATATCCAGATTGAAGGTACCCGTTCCGGGGATAACGTATATATAGATGTGGTCAATAATGATTCCCAGTTTGAACCAGATTTGTTAAGAAAGCTTGATCAGGGTCTGGTAACCCCCCATGGATTCGGGATCGGCCTGCTCAATATCCACAAGCGCATCCAGCTCACGTACGGTTCAGAGTACGGACTTCATCTATTTAATAAAGACGACGAGCATGCAGTAGCCAGAATTATTATACCAGGAGGAGAACATGTTAAAACTACTGATTGTTGATGACGAAAAGATTATCCGTGAAACTATGGCCGGACTGATTGACTGGAATTCTCTTGGAATCCAGCTGATTGGTACAGCCAGGGATGGAATTGAAGCCTATAATATGATCCTCGATGAATACCCGGACATCGTTCTTACTGATATCAAGATGCCGGGACTCTCCGGGCTGGAACTGATTCAGAAGATCCACGGGATCAATAAAGACACTCATTTTATAATATTGTCGGGTTATGGGGAATTTGAATATGCAAAAAAAGCCATGCAGTATGGAGTGAAACATTATCTGCTTAAGCCTTGCAATGAAGAACAGATTATTGAGAGCCTGCAGGATGTAATAAAGGATTATACAAATTATCTCGCCACCAGAGGCGAGACTCCCCAGACTCTCATAAGCCGCAATATCAATCAGAACTTGATGGTCGGAATTATTAATGACAGCCTGAGTCTTGAAGCACAGGAAGCAGACACCGGTATCTCCCAGATTGCCTGTAATTATAAGCAGTATCTTGATTTCGAAGATACTCGTTATGAGATGTTTTATGTTTATTATGTAATTCCGGACAATTATAAAGAGGTACTAATACAGCTGCGCCAGTTTCGCAATAAGCACTTTCCCGGTATTAGATTCAGCGTGATTTACGTCTACAATACATTGGTTTTCTTTTTTCCAGCCATGCAGCTTGATTTGAGCAGTATTTATCATTTTTTAGATACACTTAGCTTAAGCCAGCCGGTTTCTATTGAATACAGGCATGAATCATACTCCAATCTCCAAGAACTGCTAAAAGTATTAATACAGCATTTAAGAAAATACGAGATCATTTATTTTGCAGAAGACACCACTACTTTTTCAATATATAATTACCAGAACATTATCAAAGAAGTGCAAAAGCTTACTTCTTCTGCATTTTCGGAACAGGATGATTCATCAAGCCCGGCTTTTCAGTCGCTGCTTTGCACCTTGCAGTCCATATCGGATGCTGATTTCTTAAAGCAGCTGGCTGCTTCTGTTATCATATTTTCAGTCTCTAATAACCATACGTATGACATGGTGACAGCCGCGGAATTCCTGGTAAAGCTGGAGCAGGAAAATGACTGCAGCACCATCTTCGCGCTTCTTAAGGAACACCTGGCTGCTTCCTATGAAGAATACCATTCGTCAAAGCATACGGGGGATATCAGCCAGAAGATCATGGAGTATGTAGAAAAGCATATAGAGGACGCAGAATTGTCTTTAAAATGGATAGCAGAGAATTACCTGTATATGAATGTAGATTACCTGAGCAAAAAATTCCTGAAAGAAACGGGATGTAAGTTTTCAAAATACTTGACAGATACGCGGATAAAGAAGGCAAAGGAAATATTGGCGTCTGGAAATATTGACTCCATCCAATGCGTTGCGGATATGGTTGGATGTGAAAATAATCCACAATACTTCAGCCAGATATTTAAAAAATCCACAGGAATGACACCTAGTAAATATATCAAAATGATACGCGGCGAGTAAGTGGAAGGGCTGCCAGTACAGCACCATTCTTCCATAATTTGTTCTCATTCAGAGAATTTAGGTTGATCCATTGATTTTTCTTTTCCCGCATGCTATACTATCAACCGTGACAAAGCCCATAAAACCAAGGTCTTAAGGGCTTTCCGGCGATTCCCGCCGTAAAATGAATCGTGTGTTCGAGACCTTCCACACGTAAAACAAAACTAAAGGAGACAATATTATGAAGAACAAGAACGTTACTTTTCTGACCCAGGCGGCTATGATTGCTGCCATCTATGTGGTGCTTACTTATGTATTCGCGCCATTTTCTTTTGGAGAGGTTCAAGTCCGGATTTCCGAGGCCCTTACTATCCTGCCTCTATTCACCCCAGCTGCGATACCCGGGTTGTTTGTAGGATGCCTGGTAGGCAACATCTTGGGAGGCGCGATTCTTCCGGATATCCTATTTGGAAGTCTTGCAACCCTGATGGGAGCAATCTTTACCTATCAGCTGCGCGGCAAGAGCCCGTTCCTGGCTCCGCTTCCGCCAATTGCCGCCAATACGATTGTCGTTCCATTCGTATTGCGTTACGGCTACAGCGTGGCGCTGCCTATCCCATTTATGATGCTGACTGTTGGGATCGGAGAGGTCTTATCCTGCGGGGTGCTGGGACTGGTACTGTACTTCGCATTGCGCAAGTATAAGAATATCGTCTTTCGGCCTACTGCGGTGTAATACAGAATTTACGACAAAAAAAGCAGGAAAACTTTTCATTGTTTTCCTGCTTTTTTTACGTCATTCTTTCTTCCAGCCTATGGCTAGCCAACATACGTGTTGCCGCTTCCCTGCGTCATCTGGTCCATCTGCTCATATGGAACGCTTGAGCGCTCGCCGCTGGCAACGTCTATATAGATTACATCTGCCTCATTATATCCGATCAGTATCACTGCATTTTCCGTATCCAGCATTGCTATGACCGGCCTGCCCTGGCTGATGACATACAGAAGTTCCTCTGTCGTGCACCCGGTGAGATCCAGGCTCCTGCCGTCGTTTATATCCTTAATAATATCTACCGGCGCTTCTTTCTGGCCCAGCCGGTCCCGGATGGACTGAAGGATATCGTCTTTGTCGCTGATGATATGCTGGAGATTGCGGTTGCCGCGCTCCCATACATAGGACTGGTCCGATGCCACCACCACGCCGTTACAGCCATTGGCATTCCTGATAGCCTCTCCTGCACGGTCATAGATGCCTTTCAGTTTCCCATAGCCATAGACATAATACTTATTGCCGATATCTACATCGTCAAATGTTATCACTGTGGGATTCTCAAACAGTACCTGCTTTGGCTTCAATACCTTCGGCTCCTTATCTGTCACTCCATTATTATACGCCAGCCTCACCTGGGATTCCTTTAACTCCGTAGTATAGGTTTCCAGATATATATTGCTCTTTTCCTTCTCTTCATTGTTGGTAATATAGTCAGGCGCTACATTGGTATATGTCCCGCCTTCCTTCGTAGCCCGGCTGAGAGTGATCATATTATCCTCAAAAACTGCATCCAGCACGTAAGTGCCGTCTATCTGGTAAGTCTTTACGACCTTGCTCTTACTGTTCTGGATCTCTACCTTATACATTGGCACCGCCATCTCGCCGGAAACCGTCTTTCCGGTATCAGCGGTCTTGGCAACGCCATATGCAAAGTCATTCTTTACGAATCCAAGCGGCCTTATGCACTCATCCTCGGCGCATTCCACCGTACGCTCTTTTCCGGTTGACAGGTTCTTGACGATAATCTTTCTGGCTTCATTCAAGGCCCCGTCAGACTGATAAGCCACCAGATGCCCGTCATCCGACACCACGTACTGGCTGTCCTCCAGCCCTTTTACCAGGGTTCCCTCTTCTTCCTTCTTTACATTATATTCATACAAGGTTCCCTCTACCATGACATACAGCATATCCCGATCCACGCTGTAATAAGCCAGCTTCCCAAGCTCATTTGACACGCTTCCTGATGACTGGTTGCTGGAAATGAATACCTTTTCTTCTACGGAATTCTTTTCCATATCATAGTAGTAGATGGCAACCCCTACCTCGCCTTCATGCTCGCCCCGGTTCATATATCCATAGACGGCAAACGTCGTATTTCCCGTATCGTCTACTTCCAGCAGCTTGACCTCATGCTGGGCGGTAAGATTGCGTACATCCGTATTCTCCGCATCAGAAAAACTAAATACCAGGGATATCTGGTCCGTTCCCTTATTATAATTCCATAACTCGTTTGCCACCACAAAGGATACGGCAGAGCCATCCTTATTAACCATGTAAGGGATGTCATGAGGTACGATTCCAAGCAGTACGCCCTTCTCATTCAGGACATGCTTCATCGGGTCAAATATCTGATCCATTGTTCTGTCATAATCCAGAAGATACGTTTTTGGCACATCCGGTATATGGCGGACGCGGAAAAACTCCTTCACATTATAGACATCGGTAACATTTTCCTCTCCTTTGCACCGGACTCTGTATTCCAGCTGTACGGAAACATAGTTGCTGTTGATCTCCTTAACGCTCCACCGCTCGCCCTGCTCTACGGACGGCTCAAGCTCGCCCCAGGAAACGTGGTCATAATCCGAGTGGATCGTCACATGCTGCAGCGTCGTGTTATCTCCCTGCTCATTCGGCTCAATCGCCGCGCCGACCCCGGCACCCTCTACCTTGCCCAGCGCATTCTCATGAAAGTCGCTAATGTAGTTCAGGCATTCCAGCATATTCGCATTGGTAGCGTCCACGAGCCTTGTATAGAAGTATACCGACATCTCATCCGGCATATGGAGCACGATTTCAAGAACCCGCTCTTCCTTCATAAGCCCTTCGGCGCTTAAGTCTATGGAGAACTCCTCTCCCGGCTTCTTAACCTTCTCTTTTTTCAGTTCTTCTTTTCCATCCAGCGTATAGACGATATAGTTCACGCTGGATACCTTATTTTCATACGCCTGGATCCCGACATCCACCTTCTGGTCCGTAACCGGAGTTGCCGTATCCCTCATTGCCGGTATGTCCATCTTCTTCGCATATCCAGTCAGCGTATTTAAATTAAATCCATTATATGAAAATGATACTTGGGGATAGGTGGCCGCACCCATATCCGCAGTCATATTGTTATTTCCTTTGTTGGTGAAATAACTAAAGGCTATGACTGCCACAATGAATACAGCTATCAGAATTCCCGCATCTATCAATCGATTCTTTAATCTCATCTATAATTCCCCTTTATGATCAAGCAGCCTTCCAAGCATCGGCTCCACATGAAGATACTCCTCGCACTGGCGGATCGCATCCTGATTCTCCCCTTTTTTCCCGGTCTTGACCGCACGTATCAGGATATTCTTAGGCGTATGCTCCATATCGATGAATTCCAATATCTGGGTATCATATCCTTCGCGCTCCAGATACTGGGCCCGAAGCGCATCCGTCACCAGCGCTGCCATGCGCTCCTTGATCAGCCCATATCCAAGGATAGGCTTCAAAGTCTCGTTCTCCATCTGCCGGTTCAGTTCATGCTGACAGCAGGGAACAGACAGGGTCACCTTCGCATCCCAGCCAATGGCTTTTGCCAGGGCGAAGTCCGTAGCCGTGTCGCAGGCGTGCAGAGTGACCACCATATCCACCTTCCTGACGCCTTCATAGTCTGCAATATCGCCTTCTAAAAATGTCAGCTTGTCATAGCCATATTTCCTGCCCAGCTCATTGCAGTGACGGATGACATCCTTTTTTAAGTCCAGGCCGATAATCCGTATATCATAGCCCTTCCTCTCATGTAGATAATAATACATGGCAAATGTCAGGTAGGACTTCCCGCAGCCAAAATCCAGGATCGTAAGTTCCCGGCCCTTATCAAGGGCAGGAAGGATATCCTCGATAAACTCAAGGAAACGATTGATCTGGCGGAACTTGTCGAATCTTGCATGGACGATCCGGCCTTCCGGCGTCATCACTCCCAAATCCTGAAGAAATGGTACCGGTACGCCCTCTTCCAGAATGTACTGCTTCTTCCGGTTATGGCTTAGATCCACACTGGCCGGCGTACCTTTTGCAGCCTTCCTCTTCACCGTTACCTTGCCTTTCTTGCTTACCAGCACCGTATAAGCATATTTCTTCGTCTCCATCTGCATCTGGCGCATATTTTCCATGTAGCCAAGCAGAAGCTGGCAGGCTTCCCCGGGATCAGCGTTCTTATGAAACGCCTGATTGTTCCGGAATATCTCCAGCTGGAACACCAGCTGCTCCTTCTTAAGCAAAGGACGCACCTTGATCTTGGATGCCTCCTCCTTTTGCCGTGGATTGCTCAGAACTGCTGAGATAAACTCTATATTTAGATTTTCCTGTAATAATTTTCTTAATTCATCCATAATATTATTATTGTAATGTTTTTTTCCAATAAGCGCAAGTAGGACGCAGCACTTTTGAAAAGTCCCGCGTCCATATTTACGCATTTGCAGCATTATGCTTCTGTCTGTCCGTCATTTGTCCGTCCGTCTTCTGCCGGATCGTTATCCGCCTTTGCCAATACGATGGGGAATGTGATCGTTACTCTGAACAGGTCTCCATCCACATACAGGTCGAATTTTCCTCCCTGCATCTGTGTGAGAGTCTTGGCAATGGACAGGCCCAGACCACTTCCTTCCGTACTTCTGGAGATATCGCCGCGTATAAACCGCTCAGTCAGTTCATCTGCCGTAATGTTCAACTGCTGTTCCGATACATTCTTCAGATTGAATACCGCTGATAAGTCTCTGACTTCCAGATCCGCGTAAATGCGGGTTCCTTCCATCGCATACTTGGCCGCGTTGTTGTAGATATTCTCAAGCACGCGCCACATTCGGCGTCCATCCGCTCTGATGATTGCTTCTTGCTCCGGCAGCGTCAAGACTTCCTTAAGGTTGCGGGCTTTAAACTTCTCCTCAAACTCGCCGCTGGTCTGCTGGATCATCTCCACGAGATTAATATTCATATATTCCAGCGTGATATTGCCAGAACTTACTTTGGATGCCTCTACCACATCCTCTGTCAGGGTCTTAAGCCTCTGGGACTTAGCCTCCAGCACTTCCAGATATCTCTGAATCTTCGGATCTTCAAAATTCTCCTGCTTCAGAAGTTCTACATAATTAATGATAGAAGTAAGCGGCGTCTTGATATCATGGGATACATTCGTGATCAAGTCCGTCTTGAGGCGCTCGCTCTTCATGCTTTCCTCAAGTGCCGCGTCCAATCCTTCTCCGATAGAGTTGACGCGCTGCGCGATATCGCTCTGCTCATTTCCCAGGCCATATATCGGGATCTTGTAATCCACCTCTCCGCCGGATATCTTCTCAATTCCCTTCTTAATCCTCTGCCTGCCAATTGCCTGCCGGATCAGGAACACAAATGCCACAGCTTCCACCGCCAGGGCCAGGAAAAGCCAGATACTACTTCCCATACTGATATAGGCAATCCAATGGATTACCGCAAACAAGCCAAACAGCAATATAACCTTCCATGTTGTATGAAGATTCCTGAATAACTGTCCTATAAATCCGCAAAGCCATCTCAGCACGCTGTTGGACCAGAGTTCCTTTGCCTTAATCCGGCGAACCAGGCTAAGATATCCGATCAGGAACATGCCGCAGGTATATGCTGCCACGACTCCTCCAGCCAGGACATATGGCAGAGCGTTGTATACATAATCAACCTGATAGATCAGCGTCTCGCTATCATTGTATGAACGAAGCGACGAGACAGGGATTCCGACATAAACGAGCATCAGGGGAATTCCCCAAAGCAGCGCTATGATCACTGCTGCCAGTTCCGTCTTAATATGATCAAACCAGTTCAGATGCAGTTCCTCATCCCGCATCCGCCTTCCCGCGATGCTCGTAAGCCACACCATGAAGGCAACAAACAATATGGCGGCAAGGACTCCCAGGATTGCTATGCTTCTAGCGTTAGATCCATATTTTTCATACATAAGATTCTCTGCATGGAAATCATCCTGGATTGGGTAAGCAGTGTCTACTCCAACTGCATAAATAAAATTCTTTCCTTCCGCAGGATACTTGATCATGTCCCTCCACTGCGTCGCATCGGTGTCCTTAAGATTTGACTCAAAGTCCGCCAGTTTGGGTCTTACAATTGTATATTTCCCCATTCCGCGAATCTTCTTAAGGTTCTCTTCCACCATGGAGTAGTCCTCATACTCCTTACGGTTGGTATAGATCTGCTCTGTATCCTCATCCACATACATGTAAGCCAGATTTGTATCGCCTTCCTGATAGGATTCATCCAGATCTTTATAGGTCGTTATATCGCCGAATATCGAATCTACAGTCTGATGCAGCATTTCAAAGGCTTCGTTCAGTCTTCCGTTCCACTGTGGATTATTATTTGCAAGATCTATGATGCTCTTCTCGCCGATTGGCGAATATCTTTCCTCCACCCAGGTTCCGTCATAACTCCAGCAGTCTATAAATTCAATCTTTCCTTCTGCGTCTTGCAGCCCCTTAAACTGCTGCCCCTGATTTTCTCCTTCATAGCGGCTTCCATTATGCAGTTCATCCAGAATTTCTTCCCCGGACATCCCTTCATTTTCATTGCTGATAACGAATCTTAACTGTCCACTGTCTATCAGATTTCTAAATTCGCTATAATAGTAATAATGATACGTATCATTAGACCGCTTGCAAACGATGATATTATCATCGGATGGCACCTCCTGGGAGGCAAATGCTATCTCGGCATCGGATTGATAGCTGATTTCTCCTTTGTCATACCATTCCTCCCCCCAGCTGTATAAATCCTGCAGATCATACGCCAGGCCGCTGCTATTTTTATTATTGATCTCCCTATTTTTATAATATTCCTCAATGTCCACGATCCTTTGCGGATCATAGCTGCCATCCGTCTCAAACATCTTGCGCAGCTTGATGCCGTTTGCTACGTCATGGCTGATTGTCAATAATTGGTTGCAAAAACTTACGGTGTCCTCGTATTTCTTTGCCGGCTTTCCCACAAATAGTTCTCCTCTAAGGGCCGGATAGGACATCATCCACATAAAACTGGTTACGATTATGACCAGCAATATGTGCTGGGCTACGATCAATATCCCCTTTGCAACATTGGATTTGTACCATTGTTGCTTCATATAAACTCCCTTCTAAAGCTTCTCCACCTTATATCCGACTCCCCATACTACCTTCAGATAACGGGGCTCTTTTGGATTGATCTCTATTTTTTCACGTATATGCCTGATATGTACCGCCACCGTATTATCTACGCCAATGGCGTCCTCATTCCATATACTTTCATAGATCTGGTCTATAGAGAAGACTTTCCCTTGATTCTTTACCAGCAGTAGCAGAATATTATATTCGATCGGCGTAAGCTTCACTGGCTCGCCATCCACCGTTACTTCCTTTAAGTCATCGTTGATCGACAGGCCTCCAACTTCATAGACCGCTTCATTTTTATGATTCGCAGTACTGCCAAGCTGCGTATAACGCCGAAGCTGCGACTTGACTCTTGCAACCAGTTCCAATGGATTGAAAGGCTTCGTCACATAATCGTCCGCACCTACGTTAAGGCCAAGGATCTTATCTGCGTCTTCGGATTTTGCCGAAAGAATAATGATTGGCATATTGTTGGCTTCCCGGATCTTAAGGGTGGCTCTGATCCCGTCCAGTTTTGGCATCATGACGTCGATTACCAGAAGGTCTATCTTCTCCTTGCCCAATACCTTCAGTGCTTCTTCCCCATCATATGCCTTTAATACTTCATACCCTTCCTGGGACAGATATATATCGATGGCCTCTACGATTTCCTTATCATCATCACATACTAATATTTTAGACATTTTTATCACCTCCCTTATACTATACAAGAATAGCAGGGATTTTTTAAGAGCAATCTGGGAATTTTCTTAAGATATTATGAAAAAAAAGCCCGGCTTCCAGTATCTGGATTCCAGGCCAATTTTCTCTGCTTTCTCTCATACTCTGATCGTAGTTCCCGCATAGATCAGGTTGGGATTGCGAATGCCGTTCAGACGCTGCAGCTGCGCCACGGTCGTTCCAAACTTAAGGGCAATTCCGCTTAAGGTATCCCCTGGCTGAATGGTGTAATAGCGCACTTTTTGCGGATTATATCCCAGTGGGATCAGCAGACGCTGTCCCGCATAGATTAGATTGGGATTAGAAATGTTGTTGTACGCGGCAATCTCCTGATATGTCGTTCCAAACCTAAGCGCTATCCCGCTTAAGGTATCCCCAGGCTTAACGATATAGGTAATCACGTCATTGGGTTCCGGCGTCGCGGAATCCGGCGTAGATACCTCGCCTCTTAGCCGATTCAGTCCAGCCCTGGATATTACATTTGCCAGATCATAATAGGCAATATCCTGGTCAACGTTCCCGGATATGCCATTTACCCGCCCAGTGTCACTATACTGCCAAATAGCCATTCCGCTGACAGCTGGCTCTGCAGCATACTGCGCGTACCAGAGCGCATACTTGCTTCTTAAGGAAGCGTCGAACATCCGGTTAAGAAAATCCAGGTTGCTGTAATACATGGCAAAATATCCCAACTCCTCAACTCTCTGGCAGAATGCATCTACCAGAGAAGTGGCCAGTTCCTTTGTCACATTTACGCCTTGATTTTCCGCATAGTCCACCGATGCATATTCAAAGTCAAAGCAGACCGGATACTGTACCTCGTATCCGGATATGGCATTAATGCAGGATTCTGCCTCCTGCCTGGCCATTTCCGGCGTATACGCATAGGAAAACCAGTATACTCCGAACGGCAGCCCAGCCTGATTGCACTGGCTGGCATTTCTCCTGAACTCCTGGTCCACGGTCCCTTCTCCATAACCGGCCCGGATCATGGCAAACTGTATTCCGCCCGCTCTTACGGCCTCCCAGTCTATGCTGCCCTGAAATCTGCTTACATCTATTCCATGGATGCTCATAATGTCCCACCTTCTTTTTTATATACTATATGTTGATTCTTCTGTTTTTGTTAACTTGGATATGTCGAAATGAGTCGAACTCTTACTTATTGTGTCCGAGTCGCAACATATCGAAGAAATATCCTATATAATAGAAGCACATAGCATATTTGTTTTTCAATGTAAGGCATTAGATGAGGAAAATCACATGAGCGAACTAGAAATCGAATGTCTTATACGTGCTCTTGGCATCGGCGCAACCTACCGTGGATACCGGTATCTGAACTATGGGGTGAAACTATGTTTGAGAGACGAAGACTATCTTCTGTCCGTGAGCAAATTATTATATCCTCAGATTGCAAAATACTATCATACTACTAGCAGCAGCGTAGAAAGAGATATAAGAACCGTCATTAGAGTCTGTTGGGAAAGAGGCAACCGCCGCCTGCTTCAGGAAATCGCCCTGCGTCCTCTGGACTCGCAGCCTACATCCAGCGAATTTTTAGATATCCTTACTGCTCATTTAAGGCAGAAAGAAGACGTAGCCGTGCTGGTTTAGGTTTTCTTCCCAAGTTCTTAAGTCCTTCTTAAGAATTTTTCTTTTTCTTTTAGAGATTCAACATACTTTGGACATATTTTTCTTTTATACTTAGATTCAGATAGTTGATTAACACTCACTATCTCCCCCCTCATAAAGTAAAACACCGGATATAGCCCGGTGCGCACTTTACTCTCATTCCTTTAGATAACTATAACAACAACGAAACCCGTTAGCCGCAAGGTTAGCGGGTTTTCGCTGTTCTAGGCTTCCGTCTGAATGTCCGCGGTACAGTACTTGGACCGTTTTTTCTAAAGGAATATTGCATTTATTCTCATTTTTTTGTTTTCTTTTATTAATCAGGTAATATGCTGGCATAATTCTTGTAACCGATCCATTTCAGTTTTTGCTTTATCATTTGTTACGTGTGCATACAAGTCTAACGTAATCGCAATCGAACAATGTCCAAGAAATCCCTGTACCCCCTTTGCATCAGCATCAACTCCAGTTTCAAAACACCATGTGGCAAATGTATGGCGAAGTGCATGGGGATAGAAATGCGGAATCGGTTCAAAACTGTCTTGTTCTTCTCTGCCTACTTTTTCCGCTCCTTATTGATTGCGTTTTCTAACCAATCCAATATCACTTGAATAGAATGTTCGGTAATAGGTTTTCCATTACTACCTACGAACACAAAATTTTCAATGCCTTCTAAGAGTGTCTATTCTTAAAAGAACAATACGCTTCATATTATGCCTGCCTTTGATGAAGAGCACAAAGAAGAGCATGTAGACTTTTACCATGCAATAGAAAAAGTGACATTTCCACACCACAATAATTATTTTACTTCCGACTTTTTGACACTGGGACTAACTTTGAAAAATTCTAAACTGATATATTACGGAATTGATAAAAAAGACGGTATAACTCAGATTATGCCATATATATGATTTTGAGTCAGACTCCTATATGTTCAATGAAACACTGGTCTTCTCTATACAGGTGAACTTTTTGAGAGAAACCACAAAAGAGGCGGTTTATCGAAAATTTGAGTCAAAGCAGAAATACCCCCATAAAACAGACAAGAGGACTTGAAAGGTTTGTGACCTTTCAAGTCCTCTGCTCTATGAATCTTGTTATGTTCCTTTCTCTTACTACTATATGTTTTCTCAATCCACTGCTTC
>PPYF01411608.1_pt1 | contig 14097 bp, 11 predicted proteins | sample 1559871 | NCBI WGS metagenome assembly PPYF01 (sample SAMN08240021, study PRJNA423297) | Human gut metagenome, whole genome shotgun sequencing project. | reverse complement strand
TTCTTTAAAATAGAGAGGAATTATTGTATGTCTTATCAAGATTTAAAAGATTGTAAAATTATTACAGCTTTTATTACTCCTTTTCATGAAGATGGCTCTATCAATTTCGATGCGATTCCAAATTTAATTGAACACTTATTGGCACATCATACAGATGGAATTCTCTTAGCAGGTACGACTGCTGAGAGTCCAACCCTAACTCACGATGAGGAGTTGCAGTTGTTCGCAGCTGTACAAAAAGTTGTTAACGGCCGTGTTCCTTTAATTGCGGGTGTTGGTACTAACGATACTCGCGACTCTATCGAGTTCGTCAAAGAAGTAGCGGAGTTTGGTGGTTTTGCAGCCGGTCTAGCGATTGTTCCTTACTACAATAAACCATCTCAAGAAGGTATGCACCAACACTTTAAAGCTATTGCAGACGCATCTGATTTGCCAATTATTATCTATAACATCCCAGGTCGTGTGGTTGTTGAAATGACTCCAGATACCTTGCTTCGCTTGGCTGACCATCCAAATATTATCGGTGTCAAAGAATGTACTAGTCTTGCCAACATGGCCTACTTGATTGAGCATAAGCCTGAAGAATTTTTGGTTTACACTGGTGAAGATGGGGATGCTTTCCATGCTATGAATCTTGGTGCTGACGGTGTAATTTCTGTTGCTTCTCATACGAATGGTGATGAAATGCATGAAATGTTCACTGCGATTGAAGAAAGTGATATGAAGAAGGCGGCAGCAATTCAACGTAAATTTATTCCTAAAGTCAATGCTCTCTTCTCATACCCAAGTCCTGCACCTGTTAAGGCAGTTCTCAACTATATGGGATTTGAAGCTGGTCCAACGCGCCTCCCATTGGTTCCTGCGCCTGAAGAGGATGCAAAACGCATTATCAAGGTTGTTATTGACGGAGATTACGAAGCAACTAAAGCGACTGTTACTGGAGTTCTTCGACCTGATTACTAACATAACAAAGATAAATAGAAACTTCCTAACAAGTAAAATTGTTGGGAGTTTTTTTCTTTTTCTACGAATAGATAAATAGAGAGAGAAAAGGAGTCGATCATGAAAATTAAGATTGATAATTTCGAGATTTATAAGTTAAAGCAAGCAGGTTTAAGTAATCAGCAGGTTCTGAAAGTACTTCAATACGGAGAAATTTATAATCAGGAATTGAGTTTAGAGACTATTGCAGAAGCCTCAGAGTGTCGGAATCCAGTAGTTTTTATGGAACGGTATCATAAATTGAGCCTTGAAAGCATGGAACGTCTACAAAAAGATTTTGCAAAGTTTCCGTCGTTTTCGATTCTGGATGATGTTTATCCCATTTCGCTTAGTGAAATTTATGATGCTCCTGTCTTGCTTTTTTACAAAGGAGACTTAAATCTCTTAAAATTACCAAAGATTGCAGTTGTAGGTAGTCGCTCTTGTAGTCAAACAGGAACCAAGTCAGTTCGAAAAGTCATCGAAGAATTGGAGAATGAATTAGTTGTGGTGAGCGGTCTTGCTAGAGGAATCGACACAGCAGCCCATATGTCAATTCTTCAAACTGGTGGCAAAACGATTGCAGTGATTGGGACTGGTTTAGACGTCTATTACCCTCGCTCCAATAAACGGCTTCAAGAATATATTGGGAACAATCATTTAATACTAAGTGAGTACGGACCAGGGGAAGAACCCTTGAAGTTTCATTTTCCTGCAAGAAATCGCATTATCGCAGGATTGTGTCGAGGAGTTATCGTTGCAGAAGCTAAAATGAGGTCTGGTAGTTTGATCACGTGTGAGCGTGCAATGGAGGAAGGTAGAGATGTCTTTGCAATTCCAGGATCCATTTTAGATGGACGTTCGGACGGCTGTCATCATTTGATCCAAGAAGGAGCAAAACTAGCAAGATATGGACAGGACATCCTAACAGAATTCGAATTTTAATGAATGAAATGATTTCATTTAGCAAACTTTTCTTCTATTGTATGGGTGTTAAGTCTTGACAGGTTTTTAAAAATGGTTTACACTTTATAAAGTTTATTACTTTGAGAAGGTGTGATACTGTGGTAACGGCAACCAAAAAGAAAAAATCAACAAGTAAAAAAAATCTTGTAATCGTGGAGTCGCCTGCTAAGGCGAAGACGATTGAAAAATATCTAGGACGTAATTATAAGGTTTTAGCCAGCGTCGGTCATATTCGTGATTTGAAAAAGTCAAGTATGTCAGTTGACGTAGAAAATAATTATGAGCCACAATATATTAATATTCGAGGTAAAGGTCCTCTTATCAATGATTTGAAAAAAGAAGCAAAGAAAGCCGATAAAGTCTTTCTTGCAAGTGACCCGGACCGTGAAGGAGAAGCTATTTCTTGGCATTTGGCTCATATTTTAAATCTTGACGAGAATGATGCCAACCGTGTTGTTTTTAACGAGATTACCAAGGATGCAGTTAAAAATGCCTTTAAAGAACCACGTAAAATTAATATGGATTTGGTAGATGCCCAACAAGCACGTCGTATTTTGGACCGTTTGGTAGGGTATTCAATCTCTCCAATTTTATGGAAAAAGGTCAAAAAAGGCTTATCAGCTGGGCGTGTTCAATCTGTTGCGCTTAAACTAATCATTGATCGCGAAAATGAAATCAATGCCTTCCAACCTGAAGAATATTGGACCATTGATGGTACCTTTAAAAAAGGAACCAAGCAGTTCCAAGCTTCTTTCTATGGTATGAATGGCAAGAAGATGAAGTTGACTACCAATGATGAAGTCAAAAAAGTTTTATCTCATTTGAACAGCAAGGATTTTACAGTTGATCAAGTAGATAAAAAGGAAAGAAAGCGCAATGCTCCTCTTCCATATACAACGTCTTCTATGCAGATGGATGCTGCTAACAAGATTAACTTCCGTACACGTAAAACCATGATGGTCGCCCAACAATTGTATGAAGGTATCAACATTGGAACAGGTGTTCAAGGTTTGATTACCTATATGCGTACCGATTCTACTCGTATTAGTCCTGTAGCGCAAAACGAAGCTGCAAGCTATATTACCGAACGCTTTGGTAGTAACTATTCTAAGCATGGTAGTCGGGTAAAAAATGCTTCTGGTGCTCAGGATGCCCACGAAGCTATCCGCCCTTCAAGTGTTTTTAATACACCTGAAAAGATTGCTAAATATTTAGATAAAGACCAGCTTAAACTTTATACCCTCATCTGGAACCGCTTTGTGGCGAGTCAGATGACTGGTGCTATCTTTGATACCATGGCTGTTAAGCTTTCGCAAAATGGGGTTCAATTTGCTGCTAATGGTAGCCAAGTTAAGTTTGATGGTTATTTGGCGATTTATAACGATTCTGATAAGAATAAGATGCTGCCTGATATGAAAGTAGGAGATGTGGTCAAACAGGTCAATAGCAAACCTGAACAGCATTTCACGCAACCTCCTGCACGATATTCAGAAGCAACATTGATTAAAACTTTGGAAGAAAACGGAGTTGGTCGCCCATCTACCTATGCTCCAACCATTGAAACCATCCAGAAGCGTTACTACGTAAGACTCGCATCTAAACGTTTTGAACCGACTGATTTGGGACAAGTCGTTAACAAGCTGATTGTCGAATACTTCCCTGACATTGTTAATGTGAAATTTACTGCTGAGATGGAAGGCAAGCTAGATGATGTCGAAGTCGGAAAAGAAGAGTGGCAACGGGTTATTGATGAATTTTACCAACCATTCTCTAAAGAGGTTGCAAAAGCTGAAGCAGAGATGGAAAAAATTCAAATCAAGGATGAGCCAGCTGGATTTGACTGTGAAGTTTGTGGCAGTCCTATGGTGATTAAGATTGGACGATTTGGTAAGTTTTACGCATGTAGTAATTTCCCAGATTGTCGACACACACAGGCCATTGTCAAAGAAGTCGGTGTTACCTGTCCAAGCTGCCATCAAGGGCAAATCATCGAACGCAAAACTAAACGTAATCGCATTTTCTATGGATGCAATCGTTATCCAGAATGTGACTTTACTTCTTGGGATAAACCTGTCGGACGTGATTGTCCTAAATGTGGTCACTTCCTCATGGAGAAAAAAATCCGTGGTGGCGGAAAACAGATTGTATGTAGCAATGGTGACTACGAAGAAGAAAAGATTAAATAATAGTGAGAGGGTTGAAGTAGATACTTCAGCCCTTTTTCTAATTTAAACTTGACAGATTTCATCTTTTTATGCGAAACTAGAAGAAGATTATTCTTAACTAGGAGTAGACATGCGCATCATTTATCTCAGTATTGGCTTTATTTCATTAGCTTTGGCTATCGTTGGTGTAGTCTTACCGCTATTACCAACAACTCCTTTCCTCTTATTATCAATTGCCTGTTTTTCTAAATCTTCTAAGCGTTTTGAAGATTGGCTCTATCATACCAAACTTTATCAAACCTATGTGGCAGACTTTAGAGAAACCAAGTCTATTGCGCGTGAACGCAAGAAAAAAATTATTGTTTCGATTTATATCTTGATGGGAATTTCGATTTATTTCGCTCCGCTTTTGCCTGTAAAAATTGCTTTAGGCTGCTTAACAGTATTTATAACATATTATCTCTTTAAGGTAATACCAGATAAAGAATAGCTAAAAAAGTAATGATTTTCCTTGATAAAAAGTAGAGGATACTTAAAACAATATGATATAATAATATTAAATAAATCGTCAAGGAGTATCAAATGATTTACGAATTTTGTGCTGAAAATGTAACCTTGCTTGAAAAGGCTATACAAGCTGGAGCTCGCCGTATTGAGCTCTGTGATAATTTAGCGGTTGGTGGAACGACACCAAGCTACGGAGTTACTAAGGCAGCTGTTGAACTTGCATCAAATTACGATACGACTATCATGACTATGATTCGTCCACGTGGTGGTAACTTTGTTTATAATGATCTCGAGATTTCTATTATGCTCGAGGATATTCGTCTAACTGCTCAAGCAGGTAGCCAAGGGGTTGTCTTTGGTGCCTTAACAGCAGATAATAAATTGGATAAGGCCAACCTTGAAAAGTTGATTGATGCATCTAAAGGTATGGAGATTGTCTTCCATATGGCTTTTGATGACTTAAGTGACCAAGATCAACTAGAAGCTATTGATTGGCTCAGCCAAGCTGGAGTTACACGCATCCTGACTCGAGCAGGTGTATCTGGCGACTCGTTAGAGAAACGTTTTGCTCACTATCGTAGAATTCTCGAACATGCTGCAGGTAAAATTGAAATCCTACCAGGTGGAGGTATTGACATGGACAACCGTCAAACCTTTATCGATCAACTAGGTGTGACACAATTACATGGAACAAAGGTTGTCTTTTAAAAAATAGAAAGGAACTGCTAGCTTTTGGTAGCAGTTTTCACTTATGTTTGAAATTTTTAAAGCCTATCAGTTTAATAGTAAAAAGGCCAAAGAGTATGGATTTGTAGAAAATCAAGGTGTATGGACCTATAATTCGACTATCTTGCAGGGAGATTTTCTCATGATGGTTACAGTTGAGGATGGGGACTTAAGTTTTCAAGTTTATGACCAAGAAACTGGTGACCTCTATCCTCAAGTTCATATGGAAAGTATGAGAGGTACTTTTGTTGGAACTGTTCGAGAGGCTTGTTTAGAAGTTCTTTATGACATTCGAAAGGCCTGTTTTGAGGTGCAGGAATTTCTCTGCCCACAGACAAAGAGAATCATGACTCGTGTTCTAGAAAAGTATGAAAATCAATTAGAATACTTATGGGAGAAATCACCTGATACAGGGGTTTTACGTCATGATGACAATCAGAAGTGGTACGCAGTATTAATGAAGATTTCCTGGGAAAAACTAGATAAGTCACGGGAAGGACAAGTAGAAGTTGTTAATCTTAAGCATGATCAAGTAGCTGATTTATTACTAGAAAAAGGCATTTACCCAGCCTTTCATATGAATAAACGTTATTGGATAAGTCTGCCACTTGATGATACTTTATCAGATGAACAGGTTCTTGAAATATTTGAAAGAAGCTGGTTTTTAACCTCTAAGAAATGAAGGAACATATTTGAGTTTTCAAATACTTTCAATCGGCAAAATATTCTTTATTGAAGAAATTTTCAGAAAATATTGGATTTTTTATTGACAAGTGATTTTTCCTATGCTAGAATACTAAACAAGACATCAAACAAAGGAGAAAGCCAAACATGAAAACAGCTAAGTTTAATCAATTTGCTTTGTTGTTGAGGTACTCGGACTAGTGCAATAGCATTAGTCCTGTTTGGCTTACCAAGCGGGAGTAAATCAACATCCCGCTTGGAACTCTGAGCGAGATGTTTTTTATATATCTAAAATGTGAAGGGAGAATTCTCATGCGTGTTGTTGAGTTTTTAGATACCAGTCTCCGAGATGGTGAGCAGACGCCAGGTGTCAATTATTCTATTAAGGAAAAGGTTGCTATAGCAAAACAGCTAGAAAAATGGGGGATTTCAGCAATCGAAGCTGGTTTTCCAGCAGCTAGTCCAGATTCATTCACAGCTGTTCAAGAAATCGCTAAAGCTATGAAAAAAACAGCAGTGACAGGATTAGCTCGTTCTGTTAAATCTGATATTGACGCTTGTTATGAGGCACTAAAGGATGCCAAGTATCCACAAATCCATGTCTTTATTGCTACTAGTCCAATTCATCGTGAATTTAAGTTGAATAAGAGTAAAGAGGAGATATTGGAAGCTATTAAAGAGCATGTTTTCTATGCACGAAGCAAGTTTGAAGTAGTAGAATTCTCTCCTGAGGATGCGACAAGAACTGAGATTGATTTTCTTCTACAAGTCGTTCAGACAGCAGTTGACGCAGGCGCGACTTATATCAATATACCTGATACTGTTGGTTTTACTACTCCAGAGGAATATGGAAGTATCTTTAAATATCTGATTGACAATGTAAAAACTGACCGTCAGATCATCTATTCTCCTCACTGTCATGATGACCTTGGAATGGCGGTAGCAAATAGCCTTGCTGCTGTTAAGAATGGGGCAGGACGTGTTGAAGGAACCATTAACGGAATCGGAGAAAGAGCTGGGAATGCTGCTTTAGAAGAGATAGCAGTGGCTCTCAATATTCGTCAGGACTATTACCAAGTAAAGACAAGTATCGTCCTAAATGAAACCATTAATACGTCCGAAATGGTTTCTCGCTTCTCAGGGATTCCAGTTCCTAAAAACAAGGCAGTTGTTGGTGGAAATGCTTTTTCTCATGAATCAGGTATTCACCAAGATGGTGTTCTTAAAAATCCTCTTACCTATGAAATCATTACACCTGAACTGGTGGGTGTCAAGAGCAACAGTCTTCCCCTTGGGAAATTGTCTGGGCGCCATGCTTTTGTTGAGAAACTAAGAGATTTAGCCCTAGACTTTACAGACGAAGACATCAAACCACTTTTTGCTAAGTTCAAGGCTTTGGCTGATAAGAAGCAAGAAGTCACAGACGCTGATATTCGAGCTCTAGTAGCTGGTACCATGGTTGAAAATCCAGAAGGGTTCCACTTCGATGATCTACAACTCCAAACTCATGCGGAAAATGATATTGAAGCGACTGTTAGCTTGGCTAATTTGGATGGTGAAAAGGTTGAATTTAATGCAACAGGACAAGGTTCGGTTGAGGCTATCTTTAACGCTATCGACAAATTCTTTAATCAATCTGTTCGCTTGGTATCCTACACAATTGATGCGGTAACAGACGGGATTGATGCTCAGGCACGTGTCCTAGTTACTGTTGAAAACAGAGATACAGAAACAATCTTTAACGCAGCAGGTCTTGATTTTGATGTGTTGAAAGCATCAGCTATTGCTTATATCAATGCCAATACTTTTGTTCAAAAAGAGAATACTGGCGAGATTGGACCAAATCTTTCCTACCGTGACATGCCTAGTCTTTAAAGGAGAATGCTATGACAAAGAAAATAGTTTCCCTAGCAGGGGATGGGATTGGACCAGAAATCATGGAAGCTGGTTTAGAAGTTCTATCATCGATAGCTGAAAAAACAGGATTTTATTTTGAGATAGACAGACGACCATTTGGAGGTGCAGGTATTGATGCCACAGGACATCCCTTACCAGATGAAACTTTAAAGGCTGCTAGAGAAGCGGACGCTATTCTGCTAGCTGCAATTGGTAGTCCTCAGTATGATAATGCCACAGTTCGACCTGAACAAGGTTTGCTTGCTCTTCGTAAGGAACTCAATCTCTATGCTAATATTCGTCCGGTAAAGATATTTGAGAGTCTCAATCATTTATCACCTCTGAAGCCAGATCGAATTGCTGGTGTTGACTTTGTAGTAGTGCGTGAGTTGACAGGTGGGATTTACTTTGGAGATCATATCCTGGAAGAGCGCAAAGCGCGTGACATCAACGACTATAGCTATGAGGAAGTAGAGCGGATTATACGCAAGGCCTTCGAAGTTGCAAAAGGTCGAAATAAAGTTGTTACTAGCATTGATAAGCAAAATGTATTAGCAACTTCAAAACTCTGGAGGAAAGTGGCTGAAGAAGTCGCAAAAGATTTCCCTGATGTAGCACTGGAGCACCAGCTAGTAGACTCAGCTACCATGCTCATGATTACTAATCCAGCCAAGTTTGATGTTATCGTGACGGAGAATCTTTTCGGAGATATCTTATCTGATGAATCAAGCGTTCTATCTGGTACACTTGGAGTTATGCCATCAGCCAGCCATTCTGAAGATGGTCCGAGTCTTTATGAACCTATTCACGGTTCAGCACCTGATATAGCAGGCCAAGGCATTGCCAATCCGATTTCCATGATTTTATCAGTCGCTATGATGTTGCGTGATAGTTTTGGACGTTATGACGATGCGGAGTGTATTGAGCGTGCTGTTGAGTCAAGTCTAGCTGCAGGAATTTTAACGAGAGATTTAGGAGGACAGGCTTCGACCAAGGAAATGACGGAAGCCATCATTGAAAGATTATGAAGATAAATCAAGGAATTACTTTTGCTATTTTGATTTGGAATCTATTGGTATTTATGATTTATGGTATTGATAAATCTAAAGCAAAAAGAGATGCTTGGCGCATCCCTGAAAAATATTTATTATCATTTGCATTCTTTTGTGGTGGTTTTGGTGCCTGGTTGGCAGGAATTACTTTTCACCACAAGACGAGAAAATGGTACTTTAAAACAGTTTGGTTCCTAGGAATAGTAACTACACTAGTGGCTTTGTATTTTGTATGGAGGTAATGAATGGCAGGAAAATCGATTTTTGATAAATTATGGGACCTCCATGTAATCACAGGAGAAGAGGGACAACCACAACTTATGTATGTGGATCAGCACTACATCCATGAAGTGACTAGTCCTCAAGCTTTTCAAGGATTACGGGATGCAGGGCGAAGATTGAGAAGACCAGATTTAACATTTGGTACCTTTGACCACAATGTTCCAACGGTAAATATTTACGATATTCGAGATGTAATCTCGAAAGCACAGATTGATAAGTTGGCAGAAAATGTTGAGGAATTTGGGATTGAACATGCGGCCCACGGTACTGAAAAACAAGGCATCGTTCACATGGTTGGTCCAGAAACAGGACGAACACAACCAGGAAAATTTATCGTCTGTGGAGATAGCCATACGGCGACCCATGGAGCCTTTGGAGCGATTGCCTTCGGGATTGGGACCAGTGAAGTTGAGTATGTCTTTGCTACTCAAACCATTTGGCAGGTTAAGCCCAAGAAAATGTTGGTGGAATTCACAGGAGTTCCTCAAAAAGGAGTTTATGCCAAAGATTTCATCCTAGCCTTGATTGCCAAATACGGCGTTGCTTGTGGAGTTGGCTACGTGGTTGAGTATCGTGGTCAAGCGATTGATGCACTCAGTATGGAAGAACGAATGACCATCTGCAATATGTCTATCGAGTTTGGATCCAAGATGGGAATCATGAATCCAGACCAAACCACCTATGACTATCTTAAGGGGCGCGAGTGTGTTCCAAAGGATTTTGACGCAGCAGTTACTGATTGGAAAAGGCTGGTTAGTGATGACGATGCTATCTATGACAAGGTGATTCGTATGGATGTTTCTGATTTAGCACCTATGGTGACTTGGGGAACTAATCCTGCCATGGGAGTTGACTTTGAAACTAGCTTCCCAGAAATAAAAGATATGAATGATGAACGTGCTTATCATTACATGAATTTACAGCCAGGTCAGAAACCAGCAGATATCGAACTTGGCTATGTTTTTATTGGTTCTTGTACCAATGCTCGACTCAGCGATTTGCAACTAGCTGCTCGATTTGTCGAAGGGAAGAAAATTGCTCCCAACCTGACAGCAATCGTGGTACCTGGTTCTCGACCAGTCAAGCGAGCTGCTGAAAAGTTGGGCTTGGATAAGATTTTCCAAGATGCTGGCTTTGAGTGGAGAGATCCAGGTTGCTCTATGTGTCTAGGGATGAATCCTGACAAGGTACCAGATGGTGTTCACTGCGCCTCAACTAGCAATCGTAACTTTGAAGATAGACAGGGATTTGGAGCGAAGACTCATCTTTGCAGTCCAGCAATGGCAGCTGCCGCAGCTATCGCTGGACGTTTCGTGGACGTTCGGCAAATGCCAGAGGCCCAGTAAGGAGAGGATATGGAAAAATTTACAGTTTATACAGGAACAACGGTTCCTCTTATGAATGATAATATCGATACCGACCAAATCCTACCCAAACAGTTTCTGAAGTTGATTGATAAGAAAGGTTTTGGAAAATACCTCATGTATGCTTGGCGTTATCTGGACGATAACTACACTGAGGATCCAGATTTTGTCTTTAACCGACCTGAATATCGCAAGGCCAGTATTCTCATCACAGGAGATAATTTTGGGGCAGGGTCTTCGAGGGAACACGCTGCTTGGGCTCTAGCAGACTACGGTTTTAAGGTCGTGATTGCAGGATCTTTCGGTGACATTCATTACAATAATGAACTCAATAATGGTATGTTGCCAATCGTTCAGCCTAGAGAGGTTAGAGAAAAGCTCGCCCAACTCAAACCGACTGACCAGGTAACTGTGGACTTGGAACAACAAACAATCATCACACCAGTCGGAGAATTTACCTTTGAAATAGATAGTGAGTGGAAACACAAGCTCTTAAATGGTTTAGATGATATCGGTATTACCTTGCAGTATGAAGACTTGATTGCTGCTTATGAAAAACAACGACCAGCCTACTGGCAAGAATAAAAAATAGAAAAGGAAATAGAACTATGACAAAACACATTCAATGGAACGGAACACTTTCACAAGAAGGTTATGACATTTTAAAAGGTGAGGGCGGATGTATCGTTTGTCCTACTAAAGTTGGTTACATTATCATGACTAGCGATAAGGCAGGTCTTGAACGCAAATTTGAAGCTAAAGAGCGTAACCGTAACAAACCAGGTGTTGTCCTCTGCGGTAGCATGGACGAGCTTCGTGACTTAGCACAACTTAACCCAGAAATTGAAGCCTTCTACCAAAAACATTGGGACGAAGACATTCTTCTCGGTTGTATCCTTCCATGGAAACCAGAAGCCTTTGAAAAATTGAAAGCATACGGTGATGGTCGTGAAGAACTCATGACAGACGTGCGTGGAACGAGCTGTTTCGTTATCAAGTTTGGGAAAGCTGGTGAACAATTGGCTGCTAAACTCTGGGAAGAAGGCAAGATGGTCTACGCTTCATCAGCAAACCCATCTGGAAAAGGAAATCGTGGTAAGGTTGAAGGTATCGGTGAACGTATCGAAGGAGCAGTGGATCTTGTCATTGAAGCTGACGACTATGTTGCATCTATCCAGCCAGACAAAACGATTGAAACTCGTTACGAGCAAGGTGTGATGGTCTCTATGGTTGATAAGGATGGAAAACTCATCCCAGAACAAGGTGGAGCACGTTCAATTTCACCAGCTCCAGTTGTGATCCGTAAAGGACTGGATATTGATAAAATCATGATGCATCTATCAGATACCTTTAACTCATGGGATTACCGTCAAGGTGAGTATTATTAAGATTCAAAATAGTCTAGTGTTAAGAGCGGTTGAAGCTCCTAACGCTGGGCTTTTTATTTAGAAATTCTTTTCATTTTTCACAGGATATGATATTCTATATATGAAATAAATGAAAGTAGGATTTAGTAATCTTGGATATTAACTTTCCTATTTATAAAAACGGAGTAACAAAATGGAAGAGAAAGTAAATTATTGGATGATAGTTGCAGGAGGAGGTGGAAAGGTCTGGTCTTTATTTAAAGATGAAAATATTGCTTGCATAGATTTTGATTCTAATTTATCTAATATTTTAGGTTATAAAAATCCTCAAGAATTAAAGCAAGGAAAACAGAGGAATTTATTTATTTGGAAGTTTGCACATGACATAAAAATAAATGATTATATAATAGCTACCTCAGGATTTAACAAAATTTTAGGGATTGGTCAATGTGTGAAAACATATTACTTTGATGAAACAAAAACAGAGTTTAAACATTGTATTGGTGTCAATTGGTTGAAAGTAGATGGTGGATGGAAATACAAAGGTAAAAAAGGTGCAAGACAAACCATCAACTGGGACAGAAATAAGGAACGTATCGATTTATATAAATCGATATTAAATGGTACATACAGAGAAAATAAAGAGAAAGTTGTTATGAATAAAAATATTAATCATTATTTAGATAAATTAGTAAAATCCAAAAACCTCATCCTCCGTGGTGCACCTGGGACAGGTAAAACGTATTTAGCTAAAGAAATTGCTTTAGAATTAACAGGTGGAAACGAAGACCAAATCGAGTTTGTACAGTTTCACCCTTCGTATGACTATACAGATTTTGTAGAGGGGTTAAGACCGGATTCAAATGAGGATGGAACTATTGATTTTAAAATACAAGATGGTATCTTTAAGAAGTTTTGTCAATTAGCTAAAGAAGCTCAGAAGATTGGAGGGCAAGATAATTTTGATGAAGCTTGGGATCTTTATCTTGAGTATGTAAATAGTAGAGATGAAAAAGAGTATTTGACAGAATTTTCATATCTGACTGTAAATAGTAGAAATAATTTTAATGTCAATTATGAAACCAAGGCTCAAGGAACTGTCTTAACAAGAGAATATGTTTATGAACTCTATAAAGATGAAAAATATCCGAAGCAACTTTATTATCGTAGCCAAGGAAAAAAAGTACTCGAAACTTTAAGGAAAAAATTTGGACTTAAAGAATATGTTTCCCCAATAGGTATTAACGCTGACAAGAAATTCGTCTTCATCATTGATGAAATTAACCGAGGTGAGATTTCTAAGATTTTTGGAGAGCTCTTTTTCTCTATTGACCCTGGCTATCGTGGTGAAAAGGGAAGTGTTTCTACTCAATATGCCAATCTACACGAAACTGATGAAAAGTTCTATATCCCTGAAAATATCTATATTATCGGAACTATGAATGATATTGACCGTTCGGTAGATACCTTTGATTTTGCAATGCGCCGTCGTTTCCGTTTTGTTGAAGTTACTGCTGAAAGCCAACTAGGCATGCTAGATGATGCTCTTGGTGATAAGGCTGAAGAAGCTAAAGCGCGTCTAAGAAACTTGAATGCCGAAATTGAGAAAGTTCAGGAACTAAACAGTCATTATCATATCGGACCAAGTTATTTCCTTAAACTAGAAGAAGTAGATTTTGACTATGAGTTACTCTGGTCAGATTATCTTAAACCACTTTTGGAAGATTACTTGCGTGGTTCTTATGAAGAAGATACGACGCTGAATACTTTGAAAAAAGCATATAATCTGACAAATCAGCAAGATATTGGTGATGACGATGCGGATAACTGATAATCAACAGAGCATTAGCAAAGAAGAGTTTATCGCAAAATATCCTAAAATTAGTCAGGTTCTTTTAGATAGAACTCTAGATAATCTTTCTCAAGAAGATAGTATCTTTATATTTCCAAACGACCTGAAAAACTCTCCTGATTTGGATAAGGACCAAAAGATTTTGGAAACAGTCAATCAGAAAATTAAGACAGGAAATGTAATTGGTTTTTTGGGTTGTGGTCAGGAGAGATTAACGATTTCTTCTCGCTTTTCGAGTAAAAGTGATGACTATTT
>PPYF01243121.1_pt1 | contig 14100 bp, 13 predicted proteins | sample 1559871 | NCBI WGS metagenome assembly PPYF01 (sample SAMN08240021, study PRJNA423297) | Human gut metagenome, whole genome shotgun sequencing project. | reverse complement strand
GACCATGAAAAAGGCCACCTCGCAGGATGTTGCGGAACTTGCGGGCGTTTCGCAGGCGACCGTGTCTCTTATTTTAAACAACAGCGATAAGATCACCTTCAGCAACGAGACCAAGGAGCGCGTGCTCGCAGCAGCTCAAAAGCTGAACTACCGCCTGCCTCAGCGCAAAAAACAGCGCGAAAAAAAGGCCAGCAACATGCTTCTCGTTCTGACGCCCACGCTCACCAACCAGTACTATGCCGAGCTGATCCAGGCCATCGAGGACTATGCCGACACGCTGGATTACCGCGTCATCGTCTGCAACACCTTCCGCAAGCCGGATCTGGAAAAGTTCTATCTCGACACTTTTGTCGGCGCGCATGTGGACGGTATCATCTATACTTTTCTGCCCAGCTTCCCGCGCCTGGTGGAGCAGATCTCCTCGTCCACACCCACGGTCATCATCGGGGAAAAGCTGGACGACCTGTCCATCTGCTCCATCGAGCTGAGCAACGTGAACGCAGGCGCCATGCTGGCCGAGCATTTGTATCAGCTGGGCCACCGCAAGCTGGTGTTCATCTCCACGCCGTTCAACCAACTGACACTGGCGCGTGAGCAGCGCCTGGAGGGAATCCGCAAGCAGTTGGAGCTGCACGGTGTGACGGATGGACTGGAGGTGCTGGTGGCCGACCGCCAGGCCGAGGCAGACAGCCAGGATGACGGCCTGCCCTACGAATATTCGGTTGGGCGGCAGCTCACGGCGGAGCTGATCCGGCGTGAGAGCATGGCCACAGCCCTCATCGGCGTGAATGATATACGCCTTCGCGCATCCCCACTCCCTTCGTGAATAAAATCGAATACACGCCGCAGCTCATCGTACGCAGTTCCACCGGGCAAAGCCCGACGCACCGCAGCAGCGAAAAAATCTGAATTTGCCGCATGGCGCGGCGCCCTTCTATACATTCAAAAAAAACACCGGTCGCAAAGACCGGTGTTTTTTATCATGCAGCCAAAACGCACGTCCGCTTTTCAAACAATTCACCCAATAATAATTATTTATTTTCAATAATGTGTTGACAAATAATATTATACACAATATAATATTGTCAACGGAATAAATCATCCGGAATGCCGGGCGGCCGGGGCCGTGCAACCCCGGCCGCCCACGCAACAGAAACGGAGTGAAAGACGATATGGCTTTTAACACAGGAGCAGCCCTGATGGATGCCCTGGTGCTGAGCGTCGTGGCCAGTGAAAGCACATACGGCTACAAGATCACGCAGGATGTGCGCAGTGTGATGGAGGTATCCGAGAGCACCCTCTACCCGGTGCTGCGGCGTCTGCAGAAGAGCGAGTGCCTGGAGACCTACGACCGTGAATTCGCAGGCCGTAACCGCCGCTATTACAGCATCACGGAAAAGGGGTGCGAGCAGTTGGAAATGTACCGCCGTGAGTGGACGGAGTATAAAGCGAAGATCGACAACGTATTGTTCGGAGGAATCAGTAATGAATAGAGCGGAGTTTATGGCGGCCCTGGAAGCCCAGCTGCGCGATATCACCACAGAGGAGCGCGACGAAGCGCTGAAATTCTACAACGAATATCTGGATGAAGCAGGCCCGGAGAACGAGGCCGCTGTGCTGGCCGAGCTGGGCAGCCCCCAAAAGGTGGCCTGCATCATTCGCGCAAACTGCGGCTTCGGCGTACCCGCCGTGCGTGATGCAGCGGAAAAAAGCACCGCTCCGGAAAAGCCGGAACAGGCGCCCGTTCCGGAGCTTACACTGGACGGCCCGGACTGGCAGGCGTCCCAGGTCCCGGCGCAGGAAACAGAACGCTCTTGGGCCGAAGGCCAGCGCGCGGACGAGGAAGCTCCGGACGGTTTCCCGAATGCGCAGGCGGCGGACGGCGCGCAGCACGGCCCTGCCTATGCATACAGCTATCCCCAAGACGGCGCGCAACGCGAAAACGGCGGACGCTCCGCCTCCAACCGCACGCTCTGGGTCATCCTGCTCATTCTCACCTGTCCCATCTGGATCGGCCTCATCGGCGGCCTGTTCGGCGGCGTAGTGGGCATCGTCGGCGGGCTGTGCGGCATTGCGTTCGCGGGCTTTGCCACAATGATCGCGGGCGTGGCGGCTTTCGGCGGCGGCGTTGGGCTGCTGTTCACATCCGTTCCCAGTGGTATCCTGACGATGGGTCTCAGCCTGCTGTGCATCTCCATCGGCGCGCTGCTGGGCGCGGGTACGGTATGGGTCGTGGCCAAGGCCGGTCCGGCGCTCTTCCGTGCCGTCGGTTCGCTGTGCCGCACCCTGTTTGGGAAAGTGAGGTAAGACGGCAATGACAAAATTCATAAAAACACTGCTGAGCATTGCGGGCGGCTGCCTTGTATTGGGCATCATACTCTCTATCGTGGGCCTGTGCCTGGGCGGACGGCTTACCAGTATCCGCGTCGGCTGGGACAACGGCCCCCGTGTCTATTACACCGACGCTTTTACCGACGGTGAATTCGGCATGTTCCGGGCAGATGCCTCCGGCGCTCCCTCCGCCCCTGGTGCGCCCTCCCCCTCCAGCTCCGGCTCCGTCCCCACCGGCAGCGTGCGGGAACTGGAAATCGATATCTCCACGGCAGAGGTCGTCATTCAGCCGGGTGACGCGTATGACCTGCAGGTCTCCGGCAGCCCGCGTTATGAGTCCAGGGTCTCAGGCGGGGTGTGGACGATTAAGACGACCGGCGACTGGCAGCTGCGCAACTGGGAAAACGTAAAATTTTTCATCACGGTTCCCCGGGACACCGTGTTTGACGAGGTGGAGCTTTCCATCGGCGCGGGCACGCTGAAGGCGGACGGCTTGGCCTGCCGCACAGCCGACCTTGAGGTGGGCGCGGGCGAGATGACCGTAAAAAATCTCACCTGCACACAGGAGAGCAGCCTGGATGTCGGCATGGGTAAGCTGACCATCGACGGCGGCAGCCTGGACGGCAAAAACGAGGTATCCTGCGGCATGGGCGTCGCCGAGGTGGCCGTCTCCCGGCCGGCGGACTACGGCTACGCGCTGGAGAGCGGCATGGGTTCCGTGACCATCGACGACTATTCTCATTCCGGCATGGGCGTCGAGCTGGAAGTAAACCGCAGCGCGGCCACATTTTATGACATCGAATGCGGCATGGGCGAAGTAACGATCACATTCAACTGACAACAGGAGGAAATGACTGATGGACCAGAAACGTTTGTATAAAGCCCGCGGCCACCGTATGGTATGCGGCGTGTGCGGCGGCATCGCGGAATATTTCGGCGTAGACCCAACCATCGTACGGCTGGCGTTCGTGCTGCTGTGCTTCGGCTGGGGCTCGGGCCTGCTGGCCTATATCGTAGCCGCGCTCATTATGCCAGAGCCGCCCTACGACCCCAACGATGTACGTCCATAACAGCTGAAATGCAGCGGCCCGCGCCGGGTTGTACCGGTGCGGGCCGCTTTGCTTTACGCTTTGGACGAACGGCCTTACTCCGCCGCCAGACGGGCAAGGTCCTCTTTCGTCAGTCTCCATGTTGTCCATTCATCCATCGGCTTTGCGCCAAGGCTCTTATAGAACTCCTGGCTGGGGGTGTTCCAGTTCAGGCAGCACCACTCCATGCGGCCGCAGTTTTCCGCCGCGGCGATCTTGAACAGCTCGCGGATGAGCCGCTTGCCGTAACCGGCCTTACGGTATTCGGGATACAGGAAAAGATCCTCCAGATAGAGGCCTTTTGTACCGATAAACGTGGAATAGTTGTAAAAGTACAGCGCGTATCCAATGACCTTGCCGTCCAGCTCTGCCAGCAGGCAGCGGGTGACGTGTTCGTCGAACATCGCATGCCGGATGGTCTCTTCGGTAGCAACGACTTCGTCGCTCATCTTTTCGTATTCCGCAATGCCGCGGATCAGCTCCAGAATGGTGCCGCAGTCCTCAGGCCGGGCGGGGCGGATGCTAAATTGTGCCATAGGTTTTTGTCCTCCTGTTTCGTTGGGGTGGTAAAACATATATGCGCAAAAAAGAAGCCGGCTGCCGCCGGCTTCTTCGCACAGGCTTTGCTGATAAACGCGGTTTAAACGGATTCCCGAATCTTGGACGGGCTGTATGTCTTGACGGCGGAGGCATCCTCCGTCACGGCATAGGCCGCAGTCTCCTCCTCCACTTTGTCCGAGAACGCGGCCGAAGTGATCTCGCTGAGGATGGTCGTTTTGTAATTCGCGGTGAAATCGTCATTGTCTTCGTAGTTGGCGATTTTCTGATAGATCATCGGAACACTGTAACCGTCGTACACGCCGGCGGCGCCCACCTCAGCGGCGACGACCCCCTGCACGAATTCCTCGGAATAGCTGGTGGATTCCGCGGTGAGGAAGCTTTTGGACATATACGACGAAGCGGTGTCCTCGGCATACTCGCGGCCGCAGATCTCAAACGCCTTTTCCAGCGTTTCGGGGCCAAGCTCATCCATGGAACCGCCCGCGTTCAGGTCGTCGGCAAGCTGGGCCGCCAGTGCGTTCAGCTCTTCCAGCTTTTCGTCAGGCAGCGCGGCGGAATCCGCATCCGTAGTTGGCAGCACCAGCGTCTGGATGCGGGAATAGGTCTCGTCCATGTACTTTTTGGCCTCGGCGTCGGTGATCTTGTCCGATTCGCCGTCCTGATACTCAGCCAGCAGCTTTTCATACTTCGCTTCGCATTCATAGAAGCGGCGGTAGTTTTCCCGCCCAATGCCGTTGGCCGCCAGCAGGGCTTCGTTGTTGGCCCAGATGGTATCGAGCTGGCTGTCGATGGACGCCTGCTCCTCCTCGGTGAAGGTAAGGCCCGCTTCCGCAAAGGCTTTTTCCACCCAGACATAACGTTTTGCGGAGGCCACCGTCTCGTTGTGGATCCATTCCTCAGCTTTCACGCCCTCGATCTCGCTTTTCAGTACCTTGGCGCTTTTATCCTCCAGCTTGCTTTTTGCGCTGGAATACGCCTGATACTGGTACATCAGGTACAGGCCCGCGGGGATATCCTCGCCCTCCACCGTCATCACGACGGCGGGCGTGGTGAACTTACAGGCAGCCATGGAAAGGGCCAACGCCGCGCACAGCAGCAGGCCGGTGAATTTTTTCAGCTTCAATGTGTTTCCCTCCGCGCGGGCGCCGCTTCGGCCGCGGCCTTCACCCGCAATGATACAACAAATTATACCGCGTTGCGCGGCTGTTGGCAAGTGCCGGGCAAAACTTTCGGCCCCGGAGCGCGTTACTGCGGCCGCTCCAGCTCCGCCATTTTGTCGAACACGGCATTCATCACGTCCAGCGGCTTTTCGCCGGGCAGGATGCGCACCGAAAGGTACGGCTTGCCGGAAGCGTTCACCAGCAGGCGGCGGCCCATATCCTTGAGCAGGGGCTTGAGCGTGGCGAGGTCCAGCTTATCGGAATACAGAATGAGCGTATCCCGGTTTTGTGTGATCTCGTAGATGCCAAGCTTTGCAGCCACCACCCGCACCAGGCTGATGTCGATAAGCCCCTGCACGCTTTTGGGCACAGGACCGTAACGGTCCGCCAGCTCGTCCAGCACGTCGTCCGCGCCGGGGCGGTCATCGATGGCGGCAATGCGCTTGTACGCCTCAATGCGTCCGGCGGCGTCCGGGATGTATTTTTCAGGGATGTAGGCGTCCACGGTGATGTCAATGAGGCAATCGCTCTTATCCGCCTGAACAGCCTCTCCCTTTTCGGCGGCGATGGCCTGGTTCAGCAGCTTGACATACATCTCATAGCCCACAGCCTCCATGTGGCCGTGCTGGCTCTGCCCCAACAGGTTGCCCGCGCCGCGGATCTGCAGATCGCGCATGGCGATGCGGAAGCCGGAGCCGAAGCTTGTGAACTCCCGGATGGCGGAAAGACGCTTGGCCGCAATGTCCGTGAGCACTTTATCCCGCCGGAACGTGAAATAGGCGTAGGCCTTGCGGCCCGAGCGGCCCACGCGGCCGCGGATCTGGTACAGCTGGGCAAGACCCATGCGGTCCGCGTCCTCTATGATGAGCGTGTTGCAGTTGCGCACGTCCACGCCTGTCTCGATGAGCGTGGTGCACACCAGGACATCGATCTCGCCGTCCAGCAGCTTCTGCCATACCCCCGAAAGCGTGGCCTCGTCCATACGGCCGTGGGCCGTGGCGATGCGCGCGCCGGGCAAAAGCTCCGCCAGCTTTGCCGCACACTGGTCGATGGTATCGATGCGGTTGTGGATATAATACGCCTGGCCGCCGCGGTCCAGCTCGCGCCGCAGGGCCTCGGCCACCACGCCCGCGTCGTATTCCATCACATAGGTCTCGATGGGGCGGCGCTCAAAGGGCGGCTCTTCGATGGTGCTCATGTCCCGCAGGCCGCTCATCGCCATGTTCAGCGTGCGCGGGATGGGCGTAGCCGAAAGCGTCAGCATGTCCACGCCGATGAAATTTTCCTTCAGCTTTTCCTTGTGCTTGACGCCGAAGCGCTGCTCCTCGTCGATGATGACAAGGCCCAGATCGTGAAATTTCACATCCTTCTGCAGCATACGGTGGGTGCCCACCACCACATCCACAGTACCCGCGGCAAGGCCCTTAATGGTCTCTTTCTGCTGGCGGGCGCTGGCAAAGCGGGAGAGCAGCCCCGCTTTGACGGGGAACGCCTCCATGCGGGAGAGAATGGTGGTGTAGTGCTGCCACGCCAGGATTGTGGTGGGCACCAGCACGGCCACCTGCTTGCCGCCCATGATGCACTTGAACGCGGCGCGCAGCGCCACCTCCGTTTTGCCCACGCCCACGTCGCCGCACAGCAGGCGGTCCATCGGGTGGGGCTTTTCCATGTCTTTTTTTATTTCGGCCGCGCTGGTGAGCTGGTCGGCCGTTTCGTCGTATTCAAAACGCGTTTCAAAATCTCGCTGCCACTCGTTGTCCTCGGGGAACGCATAGCCCTGGGCCTGCTGGCGCCGGGCATACAAAGCGATCAGCTCTTTTGCCATCTCCTGCGTGGCCTTGCGCACGCGGCTTTTGGTTTTGTTCCACGCGTCGCCGCCCAGCTTCGAGAGCTTGACGCGCTCGCCGTCGCCGGGAGCTGTATAGCGGCTGATAAGGTCCAGTTGGGTAACGGGCACATACAGCGTGTCCGCTTTGTCGTAGTTGATTTTGATGTAATCCTTCACCACGCCCTGCAGGTCCAGCCTCTGGATGCCCGCATATACCCCGATGCCGTGGTTCTGGTGCACCACATAATCGCCGGGCGTGATGTCCGACAGGCTGGAAAGGCCCTTGCTCTTTGCCCTGGCCTTCTGCGGCGCGGCCGCGTTGTGGCGGCGGCTGGTGAACACGGCGAACTTGGCGAAGGGGTAATCCGCGCCCGCGTTCAGGTGGCCTTCAAACACACCCACGCTGCCCGGCGCAAGGGACGGCGGTTCCTTATGATACGCCTGGGCGGAAAAGCCCGCGGCGGCAAGGTCCCGCGCAAGCGCGGCGGCCGCGCGCTGCGTGCCCGCCAGCACTGCCACGGCATACTTTTGTGCCGTGAGCGGGCGCAGGTCGTCGGCCAGCGCGCTCACCTCGCCGCCCCAGGGCGGCAGGCTGTGGGTCTGGGCGTTGACGGTATCCGCCAGTTTCAGGTCCGGGATGGTGCGGGCAAAATTTTCACACACCACGGCATGCCGCTTCTCCGTCTCGTGCAGCAGATACGCGGTGTCCTCGTAGAAACGGTCCAGCCCGGGGGCCAGCACACCCTCTTCCAACAGGCCCTTGAACGCCTCTCCGAAGCGGAATTCCACGCCTTTGGCGGCCTCGCGCACGGCGCTTGGCTCGTTGAGGAACACGATGGGCGCGTCGAAATATTCAAAGATCGTCGCCGGCTTTTCGTACCGCAGCGCCAGATATTTGTCCATGGCGGCGGGCATCGTACCCGCGTCCAGCGCCTTGAGGTCGCCGTCCATGGCGTCGGCCAAAGCTTCCGCGTAGGCGGGCTTTGCCTTGGAAAGCGCCGTGCGCAGCAGCCTTGCGGCGGCCTCGGTGTCTCCGAACAGCACTTCCCGGGCCGGGGAAAGATAAATTTTTTTCACCGCCCCTTCCCGCCGCTGGGAAACAAGGTCAAAGCTGTGGATGCTGTCCACCTCGTCGCCCCAAAACTCCAGGCGGTGGGGCTTCTGCATGTCGGGCGCGTAAATATCCACAATACCGCCGCGCACCGAAAACTGGCCCGGGCCGTCCACCTGGAAGCGGCGCAGATACCCCGCGCCGAACAGCCGCTCGATGAGCACGTCCATGGAGATAGCCATTCCCTGCTTCACCGTGAGAGTGTTGCCGCAGAATTCCTGTTTGGGCGTTGTATATTGCAGCACGGCCTCCACGGGCGCGCACGCGACGCTCGTGCGGCCGCCCACCAGGTTGCCCAGCACGGCAAGGCGCCGGTACTCGTATTCATGGCTCTGGCCTTCCACGGGGCGCAGCACATAATCCCGCGCGGGGAATACCTCGGCCCGCCGGCCGAACACGGCGGCGTCCTCCGCAAAGCGCGTGGCATCGGCCTCGCCCGCGCACACCACCAGCGCGGAACGGCCCGTATCCTCGCACAGTGCGGCCAGCATCTGGGCGCGGGCCGTGGGCGGCATACCGAACAGGGCCACCACAGCGGGCTTCGCGCCCGCCATGCCCGCCAGCAGCCGTTTGTATTCAGGTGTTTGTTTCAGGGGAGCAGTCAGCATGAAAAAACCTCTCTGCGCCAAAGGCGGCTATATCGTCAAATAAAGAAAAAAACATACGCACAGCGCCGCCACGCCCACGCACAAAACGAGTGCCAGCGCCAACGGCCCCTCGCGGTAGGCCCGCGTCTCAGCGGCAGGCGTACGGCGCAGATGCACCACGGCCGCCAGAACGGAAGCCACACCCAGGCCCAGCGCAGCCGCGGGCACGAACACGGTGCCGGCCAGAAGCGTCAAGATGATAACGCTCTCCGCCAGCACGTCGTCCAGGCCCGTCACATTGCCCGGCAGCAGATACAAAAGCCATGTAGCGCCGGCCCAGGCAGGCACCGCCAGCGCGAACCGCACGGGCCGCGTAAAGCTTTTTGCCAGCAGGCGCTGCTTGTCGCGGCACAGCCACAGCCGCGCCGCCGCGCACCACAAAAGCGCCGTCAGGCACACGCCCAGCAGCGGGATAACGGCAAACGTCCATTCGTTGGGCCGCAAAATGCAGCCCAGCGCACCACCCAGCACCACGCCGCCCAAAATCAGGCAGGCAAGCTCATACCGGCGCTCCGGCGTCATTTTCTCTTTTTTCTTATCCATTGTACCTCGACATCGCAGTGTCAAACTGCCCTTTCATCATAAGCTCCAGCGCGCCGCAGATATCGTCGTAACGCGCCTCCACGGCCTTTTTCTCAGCCTGCGTCAGTCGGCTCAGCACCCAGTCCGCCAGGTCGTACTCCGGACGCGGCTTTTCCCCCACGCCGATCTTTACCCGCGGGAAATCCTGCCCGATGTTCCCAATGATGCTTTTGATGCCGTTGTGCCCGCCCGCCGAGCCCGTTTTCCGGATGCGCAGGCGTCCCGGCGCCAGCGAGATATCGTCGAACAGAACGATGATGCGCTCCGGCGGGACCTTGTAAAAATCCGCCGCCTTGCGCACGGCATCGCCGGAAAGGTTCATAAAGGTCTGCGGCTTCATCAGCAGCACCTTCACGCCCGCCGCCGTGCCCGTGCCCGTCAGCGCGTCGAACTTCGCCTTCGTCACCCTCACGCCCCATTTTTCCGCCACATGGTCCAGCGCGGCGAAGCCCGCGTTATGGCGCGTGCCTTCATATTTTTTGCCCGGGTTGCCCAGGCCCACGATGATCGTATCAATGCTTGTCTGCTTTTTGAAAAACATGGTCTCTCCTGTGGAATGCACAACACGGCGGCACGGCGCACCGCGCCGTGCCGTCGTCCACGATGACCACGTCCCGGCCTTCCACCTCGCCGATGATGTTCATCACCTCAGAAACATTTGCCCTTGGACGCCGCTTATCCACAATGGCCAGCGGAACGTCCAGCCGTTCGGCAAAGGCACGGGCGCGGGCCACGCTGCCCAGGTCCGGGCTGACGACCGTCACGTTGTCATGGTAAGGCTCCGTTTTGCGTGCGAAATAGGGCGTCAGAATGGGCGCGCCGTACATATGGTCCACCGGTACGTCGAAAAAGCCCTGGATCTGCGACGCGTGCAGGTCCATGGTCAGCACGCGGTCGGCTCCCGCCGTTACGATCAGGTCCGCCACCAGCTTGGCCGTAATGGGGTCCCGCGCGCGGGATTTCCGGTCCTGCCGGGCGTAGCCGTAATACGGAATGACGGCTGTGATGCGCCCGGCCGACGCGCGCCGGAAAGCGTCCATCATGATGAGCAGCTCCATCAGGTTGCGGTTGACAGGGCTTGAGGTGCTCTGCACCACATAAACGTCGCTGCCGCGCACCGATTCCTGGATGGAGACCTGTATCTCGCCGTCGCTGAAGCGTCCCACTTCGCTGCGTCCCAGCGTGATGCCGAGGCACTCCGCCATTGCCGCCGCCAGTGGCTTGTTGGAATTCCCCGCGAAGATCTTGATATCCTTGCCGTGAAGATTCATACCCGCGCACGTCCTTTCCGCATCATCCGTCATTCTGTCCTTATTCTGTTTTCAAAGTTTATTTCGAGCCGGCTTCTTCCTTTGCCTGCTGCTTTGCGATGAACTTTTCCAGCTTGCCCTTCGCCCACTGCGGCTTGTTTACCTGCCGCGCCCGGGCAATGCCCAGCGCGCCCGCGGGCACGTCGTCGGTAATGGTGCTGCCCGCCGCGGTGTACGCGCCGTCGCCCACGCTCACGGGCGCCACCAGGTTCGTATTGCAGCCGATGAACGCATAATCCCCGATGGTGTTGCGGTGCTTGGCCGCGCCGTCGTAATTGACGGTGACCACGCCGCAGCCGAAATTGCAGTATTTGCCCACGTCGGAATCGCCCACATAGGTCAGGTGCGAAACGCTGGTGCCCTTGCCCACAGTGGAATTCTTGATCTCCACAAAATCGCCGATGTGCACATTTTCGCACACACGGCTGTCCGGCCGAATATGTGCAAACGGGCCGATGGCCGCGCCGCCCTCGATGACGCTGTCATAACCCTGGCTGGCGTTGAATTTCACGTTCTCGCCCACCGTCACGTTTTCCAGCAGGCTGTTCGGGCCGATGACGCTGCCCGCGCCGATTTTTGTCTCCCCCCGCAGGATGGTGCCCGGCAGGATGACCGCGCCCGGCGCGATCTCTACCGTGTCGTCGATGAGGATGCCGTCGGCGGAATAAAAAACAACGCCCGCGGCCAGGTGCCGCTCAAACGTTGCCTCAAATGCCGCCCGGCGCTGCCGGTATGCTGTTATTGCTTCGTTCTCCATGGACAAACGCCCCCGTTTCTGGTTTGATGTGCGGCGCGCGCAAGGCCCGTCCGCAGAGTTCGATAACGCTTATCTATACACTTCTATTTTACGATATTCCGGGCGTTTTGCAAGGGCATCGGCAAAATTGCACCAAAAATTCAAAATTGCGCGTTAAAATACAATAAAAAACAGGGAAATAACAGTAGCATTGCCCGCCGCTTTTTGTTATAATGATGTGTGCAAATGGACAAGTTTTTTGTTCATTCGTGCACGGGAATGGGTTTTGGGCTTTCCCGTGCACAAAAAAATTTGGAGGTAGAGAAATTTGAGTGACAAAAAATACCTGTACCTGTTCAGTGAAGGGAACAAGGACATGCGTGAGATCCTCGGCGGCAAGGGCGCTAACCTTGCCGAGATGACCAATGCCGGCATGCCTGTTCCCCAGGGCTTCACCATCAGCACCGAGGCCTGCACCCAGTATTACAACGACGGCCGCCAGATCAACGAAGGCATCATGGCCGACATCTACGAGTATATCGGCAAGATGGAGGAGATCGTCGGCAAGAAGTTCGGCGACCCCGCCAACCCCCTGCTGGTTTCCGTCCGTTCGGGCGCGCGCGCTTCCATGCCCGGTATGATGGATACCATCCTCAACCTGGGCCTGAACGACGAAGTTGTTGAGGGTCTGGCCAAAAAGACGGGCAACCCCCGCTTCGCCTATGACAGCTATCGCCGCTTTGTGCAGATGTTCAGCGACGTTGTCATGGAGATGAACAAAAGCGAATTCGAAAAAATCATCGATGAGATGAAGGAAGCCAAGGGCGTCACCCAGGACGTGGAGCTGGACGCCGACGACATGAAGGCTCTTGTTGCCAAATTCAAATCTCTCTACAAGGAAAAAATGGGCGCGGACTTCCCCACCGACCCGAAGACGCAGCTCATCGAGGCCGTTAAGGCCGTGTTCCGCAGCTGGGACAACCCCCGCGCCAACACCTACCGCCGCATGAACGAGATTCCCTACGACTGGGGCACCGCCGTCAACGTACAGGCCATGGTGTTCGGCAACTCCGGCGAGAACTCCGGCACGGGCGTGGCGTTCACCCGAGGACGGCAAGCTGTATATGCTGCAGACGCGCAACGGCAAGCGCACCGCCGCCGCCGCGCTGAAGATCGCCGTGGACCTGGTGGACGAGGGCATGATCACCGAAAAGGAAGCCGTGCTGCGCGTGGAGCCCAAGCAGCTGGACAGCCTGCTGCATCCGCAGTTTGACCCGGCCGCGCTGAAGGCCGCCGCCGTCATCGGCAAGGGCCTGGCCGCCTCTCCGGGCGCCGCCTGCGGCCAGGTGGTGTTCACCGCCGACGAAGCCAAAGAGGCTGTTGAAAGCGGCAAGATGAAGAAGGTCGTTCTGGTCCGTCTGGAGACCAGCCCCGAGGACATCGAAGGCATGGCCGTGGCGCAGGGCATCCTGACGGTGCGCGGCGGCATGACCAGCCACGCGGCCGTTGTGGCCCGCGGTATGGGTACCTGCTGCGTGTCCGGCTGCGGCGACATCGTCGTAGATTACGACAAAAAATGCTTCACGCTTTCCGGCAAGACCTACAGCGAGGGCGACTGGATCTCCATCGACGGCTCCACGGGCAACATCTACGGCGAGGCCGTGCCCACGGTGGAAGCCTCCATCTCCGGCGATTTTGGCCGCTTCATGGGCTGGGCCGACGCCGCGCGCAAGCTGGAAGTGTTTGCCAACGCGGACAACCCCCGCGATGCCAAGCAGGCCGTCGAGTTCGGCGCGGAAGGCATCGGCCTGTGCCGCACCGAGCATATGTTCTTTGAAGCCGACCGCATCAAGGCTGTGCGCGAGATGATCGTAGCCCGCGACGTAGAGGCCCGCAAGGCCGCTTTGGCCAAGGTTCTGCCGTATCAGCAGAGCGATTTCGAGGCCATGTACAAGGTCATGGGTGAGCGCCCGATGACCATCCGCTACCTGGACCCGCCCCTCCACGAGTTCCTGCCCACCAAGGAAGAGGACATCGTTGAGCTGGCAAAGGATCTGGGCATCACCGTGGAGCACCTGCGCAATGTCATCGACAGCCTGCATGAGTTCAACCCGATGATGGGTCACCGCGGCTGCCGCCTGGCCGTTTCTTATCCGGAAATTGCCGAGATGCAGACGACCGCCGTCATCAACGCGGCCATCAACGTCATCAAGGAGTGCGGCTACAACATCGTGCCCCACATCATGATCCCGCTGGTTGGCGAAGTGAAAGAGCTGAAGTTCGTGAAAGACGTTGTTGTTGCAACCGCGGACAAACTGATTGCTGAGGCCGGTGTGGACATGAAATATGAGGTCGGCACCATGATCGAGATCCCGCGCGCCGCCCTGACGGCCGACGAGATCGCCAAGGAAGCCGAATTCTTCTCCTTCGGCACCAATGACCTGACGCAGATGACTTTCGGCTTCAGCCGCGACGACGCGGGCAAATTCCTCAGCTATTACTACGACAACAAGGTCTACGAGAGCGACCCGTTCGCGCACCTGGACCAAAACGGCGTAGGCAAGCTGGTGGAGATGGCTGCGAAGCTGGGCCGCCAGACCCGTCCGGAGCTGGGCCTCGGCATCTGCGGCGAGCACGGCGGCGACCCGACGAGCGTCGAGTTCTGCCACCGCGTGGGCCTGGACTATGTGAGCTGCTCCCCCTTCCGCGTGCCCATCGCGCGCCTTGCCGCCGCACAGGCTGCTAT
>PPYF01130208.1_pt1 | contig 14104 bp, 12 predicted proteins | sample 1559871 | NCBI WGS metagenome assembly PPYF01 (sample SAMN08240021, study PRJNA423297) | Human gut metagenome, whole genome shotgun sequencing project. | reverse complement strand
GATATTATCGATTTATAATACAACAATATATATTCCATCCTTTCAAAAGGCACGATTTCCCCCCCGCGGCAAACGTCTCGTTATCCATGTATTCCAATTGAAATAACACAATTACCAGAAAAAAACAAGGGGCTTCTCAATCCCTTTCGATAATGTTGAGATAACCCCTTTGATTTTTGTTACTGTCCGCTTTTTTCGTATGATTTTTTTCCTTCGATAACCCGTCGAATGATTCCGCAGGCAATCCGTTTTCCGGAAGCGCCTCCCGGATCGGTCCGAAAGTCGTCCGGTTTTTCGTGTACAATCACAGAACGGCCGATGATTTCCGATACGGAAAATTTTTTCGTGTAAAAAGTCATTTTGGCTCTTCCCTCGCTGGCAATCAGCGGGGGCAAATCGCCTGCGTGGTATCCATGGTGCGCGCCGGAAGGATTGTAATGCGGTCCGGCGGAGGCAAACGCATCCTCCGGATCAGAACGGTCCTGGCAGCTTCCTTTCTCGTGAATATGAAAACCGTGCACCTGACCAGTCAAACCCTTTACATCTATGTCAACCTTCGTGTATCCGTCCTGCATGTCGGAAAAACGAACCATTCCCGTTATACTTGGTACATTTCCTGCTCCAAATAAATATGCTACAGCTTGTGCCATTTTTGAAAACTTCCTCCTGTGATACTAGTGTTACTCTATAACGTATGTCAGGAAAAAGGGAATGGTGCCAGAGGAAACAGGCCGCCGGATCGATGTCAATATCAACTTGGGGAGACACAAATTAGGAGGTTGTCCGGAAACAAATCGTTCCGTTCTTCTCATCCATAGAGTCAATGATCGCTAAGGATTCCACACGAATGCCTCTGGCCCGAATCTTCGCGCCGCCTTCCTGAAATCCTTTTTCGATAACGATACCGGCACCCGCTACCGAAGCCCCGGATTGGTCCACCACTTCCAAAAGGCCTTCTAACGCGCTGCCATTGGCCAGAAAGTCATCCAAAATCAAAAGGCGGTCAGAAGGCAGCAAAAAATCCCTCCCCACAACGATTTCATAATCCCGGTTGTGGGTAAAGGAATGTACCCTGCCTCGGTACACATCTGCGGAAAGGTTGCTGGTTTTATTCTTTTTGGCAAATACCACGGGAACCTGGAAATACTGTGCCGTGATACAGGCGATGCCAATTCCGGATGCTTCGATGGTAAGAATTTTGTTGATGCTGCACGCATCATACCGCCGCAAAAATTCTCTGCCGATTTCCTGAAACAAGGAAACATCAATCTGGTGATTCAAAAAGCTGTCCACCTTTAATACGTTTCCTTCTCTTACCACACCGTCTTTGCGAATGCGTTCCTCCAGCAGCTGCATGTGTGCAACATCCTCTTTCCGTCCGGACCAAAACTGTAACAGGACAATATTTTAATACAAGTATTGAAAAAATACTTGTTTCCCATTATAATGTCTTTGTCTGATAAAAGTCAACAGTTCACGTAACTTTTTTACAACACGGATCGCCGGCCGCCAAATGCGGCCGTTTCTTGGAGGAATCAAATATGACGGAATATGATATCATTGTGATCGGAGGCGGTACCGCTGGAATTTTCTGCGCGTATGAACTGAATCGTCTTCACCCCACCGCGAAAATTCTGATGATCGAACAGGGCAAACCCATTTATGATCGAAAATGTCCTATCGTCGCCAATCGCGCCAAGACCTGCCTGGACTGTAAGACATGCAGTATCATGAACGGTTTTGGCGGAGCCGGAGCATTTTCAGACGGAAAATTTAACTTCACCACGCAGTTTGGCGGCTGGCTTCACGATTATCTCCCTTCTCAGGAGGTAATGGATCTCATCGAGTATGTGGACAGTGTAAACGTATCCTTCGGCGCCACACAGGAGCGTTTTAGTACCTACTCGGAAGAAGCCAGGCAAATTGAAAAAAAAGCGCTTCAAAACGATTTGCATCTGCTGATGGCGTCTGTCAAGCATTTGGGAACCGAGCGGAATCTGGAAATTTTGAAAAGAATGTACGAATATCTGCAGGAACGGGTCTCCATTCGCTGCAATCTGACAGTGGAATCCATCGATCATGGCAGCGACGACACGTATCAGCTGCATACCTCTAGCGGAGAACTCCTGCGCTGCACCTTTCTGGCCGTGGCGCCGGGACGTTCCGGTGCAGAATGGTTTGCCCGGGAATGCAAAAGGCTTGGAATCCAACTGATCAACAATCAGGTAGACATTGGCGTCCGGGTGGAATTGCCGGCCAAAGTATTCGAACACGTTACCGATGTGGTTTACGAGGCAAAACTGGTCTATCGCACGCAGCAATACGGCGACCAAGTCAGAACCTTCTGCATGAATCCCTATGGTCATGTGGTCACGGAAAACGTGGAAGGCTGCATCACGGTAAACGGCCATAGTTACAGCGATAAAAAGCTCCACAGTGAAAACACCAATTTCGCGCTGCTGGTCAGCAACCGTTTTACACAGCCATTCAACGAGCCATATCAGTATGGAAAACGAATCGCCTCCCTATCCAACATGCTGGGAGGAGGCGTAATGGTACAGCGTTTCGGCGATCTGATCAAAGGAGTGCGCACCAACGAGCACCGTTTGAGCAAGAGCTTTACCAAACCGACGCTGAACGCCACGCCTGGTGATTTGAGCCTGGCGTTGCCCAAACGGCATTTGGACAACATTATCGAAATGATTTATGCCCTGGACAAGTTTGCTCCCGGAACAGCCAATCACGATACGCTTCTTTATGGGGTGGAAGTAAAATTCTACAGTTCCCGCATTGAGCTATCCAATTTGCTGGAGACACCTTATCGGAACCTGTTTGCCTGCGGAGACGGAGCCGGCGTTACCCGGGGACTCTCTCAAGCCGCGGCCAGCGGCGTCTACGTGGCTCGAAACATCGGGGCGCGCCTAACCTAGATGGTTTCTTTGCCGAAACGGCAAAACGGCGGATGCAGATTTCCCTGCCCCGCCGTTCTTTGTTTCTCCATGCTCTTATTTTTCTTATTTAATAACGGTAAACAACGTGCCAATCACGGGAAGAGGTTGTTGTTTCTTGTTCACTGCATTCAAGATGCCGATGATAGCCAGCGCCAACGGAATCAGATTCAGCACCCAGACGAACAGACGGACAACCGGAATCAAAGCTAGAATGGACGTCACAACGCCCAAAATAATCTCTGCAATAAATAAAATGATTCCCTGATTCACATGGAACTTCACTACCGGATTCTCCTTGTCCGCAAGCAAACCAACCAGCCAAAGCAAAGACAAATAGGCCAGTACCGAAAACAGTACCGTATTATCGCTTCCCTGCCCAGAACCCTTCTCTTTGTCCCCGTTTTGTTGTGGCGTCATTTCATTGCTCATACAACAACATCTCCCTTACCGATATTTTTATATATCAGGATCCGCTCCTGCAAATCCGGATATGTCTCAATACTCTGCCGCGAAAACATCGCCTTCCCGATGTCCTTGGTAGCCGCCTTCTCATGGCCGATCAGCGCCAGCGTAGCATGGTACAAATGACGAAATTCCGGAGCTCTCTGCGCTTCGCAGATAAAACTCTGCCGGGGAGAATTGATATCCTCGCCGCTGATTTGGAAGAAACCGTAGTGCTCGCACAATCGCCGGATCCGTTCCAACTGCGCCGGCGTGTTGCGAGACGGCATATACGTTACCGCACGGAAGCCCAAATTCTGAAGCACCGGCAGCAATTCATCCAAATAGGCATCTTCAAACTGCTGCGTTTTTTTGTCCCCTGTTACGGAATCACCTACATCGCCTAAATAGGCATAGGCAGAAATGGCGCCGATTTGTTCTGCCAAATCAATGAAATCCTTCCCATCGGGACATTCCTCTTCCGCATCCACGTAAAATTTTTCCACCAAATTGCTTTTCAAGGCGTTCAGCAAATCATATTCGTAAAAAGGATTGGTTATGTCGGAAAGGAACGATTCGTTTTTGAAACTGATGCTAAGCCCCAATTGGCCGGACAGAAAAGAAACCAAAGGCAACCCCTTGCCCACGCGCCGAATGATTTTCTCTCCCAGGGCAAACAGCAAATGCCGTTCGGTTACCGTTCCTCCCTGCTGATGAAGCGAGAGAGGAATCACATCCTGTTCAAAATCAAGAAAAATACCATAAAGAGCAAACATATCATTGAGCCGCTGGACCATCTGCTGATTTCTTCGGTTACGCGCAGCAATATAGGGTGCAAAAAAGGATTTGACCACAGGGATGTTCTGATGAGGAATGCCATGAAGCGCCACGTAAGCGATCCCCACTTGATCCGGATTGTTGAGCCGCCGTTCCGCAAAAGGCGACTGTTTCATGGAAACACGGCACTCCACCCCAATTGTCGTCATCAATCCCAGTATTTCGCCGGCGCGAATGAATTCCTCCGCGCCGCTGATGGAATCATGGTCCATCAGTCCTGCCGTTTTCAGTCCGGCAAGATAGGCCATCCAAACAGCCTTAGCTGGATAATAAGGGGAAAAGGAATAGCGGGTATGGATGTGATTGTTGACATCGCTGCCTTCTTCCGGCCGCTGCATTTCTCCCCGGTCTATTCTGGCTTTCAGATCGGTCAGCGCGGCCAGCCTGTTCTTCCCATCGGCGTCATCCAATTGGCTGATTAATTCTCTCTCCGTCATCGCATGGAAACCTCCTCATCAAAATGTTCAATTTTTATTTCCGTTCTCCCACATTTGTGTAACGCTGTTCACTCGTTCAGAAGAGAAAGCTGTTCTACCGGCTTGTCGTCGTCCTTCCGGAAGCTTCCCATGGCCGGAATGTTTTTGGTCTGATAAGATTTGGGGTTGGCAAGAGACAACTCACTTACCCGTCTCATGGTTTTTACAATACATCCTTTCTTGCATTTCATCACTTGAATCCCCTGAGAACTCTTGGTGGTTTTCAAAGAAATCTGCTCCGTATTCAAAATCAATATTCTATCGTTGCTGCTGATTAATCCAATGTCGGTTTCTCCGATGCTGTGCAATACTCCCGCCAGAGGGGAAACACCGGCGTACGCGTTGATCAGTTTCCGCCGATTTGTTTTGGTGGCATACGCCTCCAGCGGCACTTTCGCAATCTTGCCGTTTTCAAAAGCAAACAGCATATTCCCCGCATAATTGTCCGTCACCACAAAACAGACGATCCGTTCCTCCGTTTCCATTCCCAGCAAATTGGGCAAGTACTCTCCTAAGCTGCTGGCTTTGCAGTCCGGCAACTCGTGCAGCTTCATCTTGTATACGACCTGCCGGTCCGATACAAATAAGATATCTGACTTATTGTGCCAATCTGCCTCCTGAATAATGACGTCATCTTCCTTGAGCTTCTGATCCGGGGAGGAACGAAGAGAGGTCAAAGGAATTTTCTTGAAATAGCCTTCCCCGGTCAGGAACACCTTCAGGTTATAATCTTCAATCATTTCCGCCTGGGTTACTACAACCACCTCGTCCTCGTGAATGATATCGGTGCAGCGTGCCTTCCCGTATTTCTTGTCTACCTCCCGGAGCTGCGAACAAATCCGATCCCGAATTTTTCTCTCGCTGCCCAGAATCGACGTCAATTCATCAATCTCCTTCAGAAGCCGGCTGATTTCACTGGTTTTGTTGAGAATGTATTCCTTGTTCAGGTTGCGAAGCTTGATCTCCGCGATGTAATTGGCCTGAAGCTCATCGATGCCAAAGCCCCACATCAAATTGGGGATGACCAGTTCATCCCGGTCGGTTTCCCGGATGATCCGGATCGCCTTATCGATATCCAGCAGAATCTTCTCCAACCCTTGCAGCAGATGGAGCCGCTCTTTTTTCAGGCGGATATCACAGGCAAGTTCCCGCCGGATACACTCCATTCGGAACGTCACCCACTCCCGCAGCAACCCCCGAACGCCCAGAACAACAGGACGTCCCTGAATCAGCACATTGAAGTTACAGGCAAAGTTTTCTTGAAGCGGGGTCATGGCATACAGCCGATTCATCAATCCGTCCGGATCCACGTTTTTCCGTACATCGAACGTTATTTTCAAACCATTCAGATCGGTCTCATCCCGGACGTCCAAAATATCCTTTATCTTGCCTTTTTTTACCAAGTCCACTACCGCGTCCATAATCGCTTCGGATGTAGTCGTATACGGTATTTCATAAATTTCGATGCAGCTGTTCTTCTTATCATACCGGTATTTGGCTCGCACTTTAATGCTGCCTCGACCGTTTTCAATAATATTCGCCATGTCCTTCTGTTTGTAAATGGCGGTCCCGCCGGTGGAGAAATCCGGCGCCTGGATGTAATCCAGCAACGAAACCGTTTCATCCTGGATATAGGCGCAGGCGGCACGGCAAACCTCGCTCAAATTGAAGCTGCAGATATTGGTTGCCATGCCTACGGCCAAACCCTGGTTGGAATTCACCAAAATGGTAGGAAACGTAACGGGAAACAAGGTGGGTTCCTTCATGGTTCCGTCGTAATTGTCCACAAAATCAACGGTTTCTTTATCTAGGTCCTTGAACAGTTCTTCGCAGATTTTGTCCAGCTTTACCTCCGTATAACGAGGCGCTGCGAACGCCATATCCCGGGAGTATTGTTTCCCGAAATTTCCTTTGGAGTCCACATAAGGATGCAGCAGCGCAGCATTGCCCCGGGTCATCCGCACCATGGTTTCGTAGATCGCCATATCGCCGTGGGGATTGAGCTTCATGGTTTCCCCCACCACATTGGCGGATTTGGTCCGAGGTCCGTTCAAAAGCCCTTTTTTATACATGGTATACAACAGCTTTCGGTGAGACGGTTTAAAGCCGTCAATCTCCGGAATGGCCCGGGAAACGATAACGCTCATGGCATAGGGCATGTAATTCTGTTCCAACGTATCGGTAATATTCTGTTTGACAAAAAGATCCTTTTCCTGCTCGTTCATCGTATTACGCTATCCTCCAAGACACTTACATAAGATCCAGTTCATTCAAATACAAGTAACCATTGTTTTCAATGTGCCGTTTTCGTTCATCCAAGTTATCCCCTAACAGCATGTCAAAGTAAAAGGCTGTCTTCTCCGCATCATCCGGCATCACCTTAATCAACCGTCTCGTTTCCGGATTCATGGTGGTTTCCCACATCATTTCCGGTTCATTTTCACCCAACCCCTTGGAACGCTGAAGCGTATACTTTCCGCTCAGGGAAGAAAGGATTTGCGCTTTCTCTTTCTCGTCGAAAGCAAAATAGGTCTTGCCTTTGCACGTAATCTCGAACAAGGGCGACTCGGCGATGAACACCTTTCCCTCTCGGATCAGGGTGGGAATCAGCCGATAAATCATAGCCAGAATCAGCGTCCTGATCTGAAAGCCGTCTACATCCGCGTCGGTGCAAATGATGATTTTGTTCCATCGAAGGCCGGCCATATCAAACAGAGACAAGTCCTTGGTGTGCTTGTTCCTTACTTCTACGCCGCAGCCCAGCACCTTGATCAGATTCACAATGATCTCGCTTTCGAAGATTTTGCCATAATCCGCTTTCAGGCAATTCAGAATCTTTCCTCTCACTGGCATAATGGCCTGAAATTCACTGTCGCGGCCCAGCTTAACGGAACCCAATGCGGAATCGCCCTCCACAATATACAACTCCCGTCTGGCCACGTCTTTGGAACGGCAGTCCACGAACTTCTTGACCCGGTTCGAAATATCAATGGCGCCAGATAGCTTTTTCCGGATGTTGATCCGCTGTTTCTCCGCCGTTTCCCGGCTCCGTTTATTGACCAGTACCTGTTCCATGATCTTATCCGCATCGGCTCTGTTCTCAATAAAATAGATTTCCAGTTTCTGCTTGATGAAATCGGCCATGGCTTCTTGAATAAACTTGTTGGTAATCGCTTTCTTGGTTTGGTTTTCGTAGCTGGTAGCCGTAGAAAACGAGTTGGTTACCAGAACAAGGCTGTCCTGTATATCCGCAAACGTAATCTTCGACTCGTCCTTTGTGTATTTGCCTGCATTTCGAATGTACTTATCGATTTCCGTAACAAACGCGCTTTTTACTGCCCGCTCCGGAGATCCTCCGTTCTCCAAGTAACTGGAATTGTGATAATACTCCAACAAATTCGTATAATTGTTGAAACAGAACGACACCTGTATTTTTACCTTGTACTCCGGCTTATCCGCCCGGTCCCGGCCGCGTGTGGCGGTTTCATAATATTGGACGCCGGTAAAGCCGGTTCCTCCCGATACTTCTTGAACATAATCCGTAATACCCTGCTCATAGAAATACTCAAACCGCTCTCCGCTGGCTTCGTCAAACAGCTTAAACCGGAGCCCCGCATTTACCACCGCTTGTTTCTTCAGCGTGGTCTGAAAAAATTCCAGCGGAATATTGATGTCGGTGAAGACTTCCAGGTCCGGCCGCCATTTCTGAAGCGTTCCGGATTGTTTGTATTCACAAGGCTCTTTTTTCAAGCCACCCACGTTGTTGCCTTTTTCAAAATGCAGTTCGTACTTGTATCCATCCTTATATACGGTAACGTCCATGTACTCGGAACTGTATTGCGTCGCACAGCTGCCCAGACCATTCAAGCCAAGACTGTATTCGTAATTTTCTCCGCCGGCATTGTTATTGTACTTGCCGCCGGCGTACAATTCGCAATAAACCAATTCCCAGTTGTATCGTTTCTCTTTCTCATTGTAATCCACCGGACAGCCGCGGCCATAATCCCGGATCATAATAGAATGGTCTCGGAAACGCGTAATTTCAATGATCTTACCGTAGCCTTCCCGCGCTTCGTCAATGGAATTTGCCAAAATTTCAATAAAGGTATGCTGACAGCCTTCCAGTCCGTCCGAACCAAGAATCGCCGCCGGACGGAGCCGGACTCTGTCCGCCCCCTTCAGTGATGAGATACTATCGTTGCCGTATTCCTTTTTCCCCAATGATGTAACATCCTTTCGTTCTTACTTTAGCATAACCTGACCGCCGGTAACCGGAATGGCTTGGCCGGTCTCATACTCTTGCTCGATAATGTAGAAAATCGCCCTGGCCACATCCAAAATTTCGCAGCCGCGCTTCATGGGCACCTTGGATTCGTAGTATTTACGTACATCCTCCACGCTCTTGGCTCCCGGTACCTTCCCTGCCCGGAAATACTGGACAAACAACCCCTTGACCGGATCCGACCACAAGGGACCGTTCAGAAGATTCCCCGGGCAGATGGCGTTTACCTTTATGTGATAGGGAACCAGCTCCAGAGCAAAGCTTTGCGTCAACCCCAGACCGCCGAACTTACTGCCAGCGTAAGCAAAATTCTTATTGCTTCCCTCCAGGCCGGATTTGGAATTGATCTGGATGATATCCATAAAATAAGAAGGATCAAACCGGTTCTGGATTTTCATGATCCGGGAAGCATATTTGGCACACAAATAGAACGCGGTGTAGTTGATCTTCGTCACAAATTCGAACTTTGCCACCGTCATTTCTTCTAGAGCACCGGCAATGGCCACGCCTGCATTGCTGACAAACACATCCAGTCCGCCATATTCCAGAACCGTATCGTACACCATGTTCTTTACGGACTCCTCGTCACCCACGTCTACCTTCAAAGCGATGGTGGCATTCTGTCCATAGGCAACGTTCATGGCTCTGCTGTTCTCTTTGGCTAGCGCATCGTTCAGATCCGCAATCACCACATAAGCGTCCTGCTTCAGCATTTCATCCGCAATTCCCTGACCAAATCCCTGAGCACTTCCGGTAACGATGGAAATCTTGCCCTCCAACCGTTTGGCGCCTCTTCCGGCCAGACTGACCTTCTTACGGTAGGACTCCACTTCCCAATTGCAGATAAACCGGATCATATGGTCCGTCAGGAACAACGGACCGCCAAAGCTGCCGGTATAAACACCTATTTTGACGGCATCCAGGAACACGTCCGCACAAATCGAAGAATTTTTCTTATTGCTTCCCCAAGCGAAATAACCCAAGTTCTGGACACATACGATTTTCGGTAAAAAACCATGCTTGGCCTGATATTCCTGAACGCCCGTTTCCAATACCTTATACTGTTCCTCCAGATCCTCCCGGCTCTCCACATAGAGCGGCCACGGACGACAGTAGACGATATGGTCTGGGGAGAATGCCGATTCCAGCACGGAGAAAGAAGCTTGGTCCTTCAGGCAAGCCAAAACCTCCCGATTGGTCACAAACGATACGGAAGCGGTTGAACTATCGCCCTTCAACAGCATACGGACCGCCGGCGCCAGGAGCGCTGCCCGTTCCTTATCCATAGGAACCTTCGAAAAATCCGGCAGTCTTGTTATTTTTTGCCGGATAAGATCAAATACGCGCTTTGTCTTCTTTTTTACTTCCTTCTCGCTGTTTCCCGCTAGAAACAGCCCATGATTCTGCAAAAGGATAACATCCGCTTCTTTACCGTATTGGGCACGATAATCCGCCAAAACACGTTTCAATTCCATGGCAAGCGTGTATCCCGGTTCCACTAGGCCGACCCAGACCGCCGTATCGCCAAACAACTCAGATGCAATCTTCTCCCCGTCCCGACCGCATGTCAGCCCATTGAGCATCGCCGGATGAGTGTGAACCACATAAGTATACGGAATCATATTGTGAAGCAGCGTTTCCACACTGGGCCGTTTACTGTATTCGGTAGCTTCGCGGGCAGCCATCATATCGGCCAAAACCTGAGCCTCCCGCTCCGCCGGGTCGCCGGAGTATTCCCGAATCAGCATCGCAGCCAGTTTGCTGCGGTTCATCTTTACAAACCCTTCTTCGGTAATTGTCGCCAGCGTGGTTCCCGACCCTTTCACGTACAAATGGCTCTTGGTTTTGTAGGATGTGTTGCCGCCTCCCGCCAAAACAAAGTCGGGATTTGCCCCGTACAAATTCGATAACTTAACGATCGTGGATAATGACATGACAGACCTCCCAGGAAATAAATTATGTACACGAAATACTGTTTCATAATAACGTATAGTTTATCGCTTCCGTCAGTTCTTGTCAAGTCAAATCCACGAAGAGCAGGTCGAGAAGACTGCGTAAAAAGCCTTTTCGAAATGGGCAGGCAAGCATGTTTGACCAAATCGCGCCGTTTGTCAGCCAACTGATAGTCTCCGGTTTGGACGAACCAGGGAAAATGCTGTATAATGGAACAAAGGAACCGGCAGGCACGTTTTCCGGATCAGACAAGAAAGAAGGTAATTTCAACAAATGGATTCCTATGAAAAAGAAAGACGGAAAAATTACGCCAAACTATTGATTCGAACCGGACTAAACATACAAAAAGGACAGACCTTGGTTCTCTCCATCCCGGTGGAATGTGTGGAATTTGCCCGAGATTGTGCAGATGCGGCATATGACGCAGGCTGCAAAGAGGTGGTGGTGATTTGGAACGACGACTTCTTAACAAAACAGAAATACCTGAGAGCAGAGGAAACGGTATTCGAACAGTATCCTCTCTGGCAAAAAACATTCTACGAAGACTATTCCAAGGAGGGCGCTGCTTTTTTGAATATTTACGCCAGCGATCCGGAAAATCTCCGAGACGTGGACCCGCGCCGTCTCCAGATAGCCGGTACCGCCGCCGGGAAAGCGCTGAAAGAATATCGAATACGGCAAATGAGCAACGAAATCTCCTGGTGTGTTGCCTCCGTTCCCACAAGGGCCTGGGCGCAAAAAGTCTTTCCCCGGTTAACCGGCGACCAAGCCGAGGAAGCGCTTTGGGAAGCAATCTACCAAGCTGTCCGCATTACGGGAAACGGCATCGATGCCCAAGAACGCTGGCAGCAGCATCTGAACCTTTTGGCATCGCGTAAGAAAACCCTGACCGCATTCCAGTTTCGAAAGCTGCATTATTCCAATTCTCTGGGAACCGATTTAACCGTGGAACTACCGGAAGACCACATCTGGGAAGCCGGAGCAGAGCTTACCCGTCAAGGAATCCCCTTTGTTGCCAATATGCCGACGGAAGAAATTTTTACCGCCCCCAAGCGGGATGGCGTACAGGGTGTAGTGGTTTCCTCTATGCCGCTTGTTTATCAAGGAAACATCATTGACCGGTTTTCATTTTGGCTGGAAAACGGAAAAATCGTTCGGGTGACGGCGGAAACCGGCGAGGAGGTGCTTCGTGCCGCGATTTCTTTGGACGAGGGCGCTTCCTATCTGGGAGAAGTGGCGCTGGTTCCTTACCATTCCCCTTTGTCTCTCGGCGGATTGCTGTTCTACAATACCCTGTTTGACGAAAACGCATCCTGCCATTTTGCCTTTGGGGAAGCGTATCCTTGCCTGAAAAATGCCGGCGCTCTCTCGAAGGAAGAACAAACAAAACGCGGGCTGAACGACTCTATGACACATGTGGATTTTATGATCGGCACCCCGGACCTCTCCATCACGGGAGTCACAAGAGATGGCCGCGCTGTACCCGTATTCCGGCAAGGTGATTTCGTTATTTGAGCCCGCAGCAAGCCGATTGGCAGTCCGTCGCCAGCAGACGCAGCAGCATCTGCTGAACCCCGTCTTTGGCAAATTCCTCCCCGCTTGGCCGGAAGCCGCAGGAGAATAAGAAAGAGGCCTCTTCCAGCGGCGCACAGGCATATACAGCCTTCACGCCCGTCTGGAAGGCACGGAATGCCAGCAAGCGAACGATAAAGTCCCCTATTTTCTGACCTCGTTTCTCGGCAATCACACCAATCCGATCCAAATAGTAAGACCCTTCCTGATAATAAATTCTTCCAACGCCAACGGGAATCTGCCGGTCAAAAACCAGCACATGCATGGCATTGCGGTCCCGATCGTCCTGTACCCAGGAATCCGGTCTGCCCTGCTCCTTTTTAAAAATTTCTTCCCGAAGACGAAAAACCGCCTCTAAATTTTGTTCTCCTGACAGAAATGTTCCTTCAATCATCTGTGTGTTTCCCCTTTGCTCTCCCGGCTTCCTCCTTGTTTTAAAAAGCAATTGTATGCCTCTCGTACGGCACAGGCCAGCTGATCGGCACAAGAGGTGCGTTTCCCGCCGCAGTCAATCCCTTTGCATTTCCGCTCAATCTCTTCTACCGTCAATCCTTCCACCAGAATGGGAATGGCTTTCAGATTGCCATTGCATCCACCGGTAAACACCACATTATGAACTACGTTTCCATCCAAATCCAGCCTGATTTGAGAAGAACAGGTTCCTTTTGTTTGATAGACATACTGCATGATAAAGACCTCCTTGCGGTTACTCCATTATACTACTCCCTATCGCACAAAAAAACAAGGGGACACAGCGACGGCTGGGATTTCTGTTCCGCCGACCCGCTCGTTCCCTATGATAGCAGGAACCCGGCCGATCCGCAGTCAGTTTGATAAAAAGAATGCAAAAAACTGCCTTACCGCCAGTCAAACCAGCAGCAAGACAGTCTTTTCTGCAACAAAAAAATTCGATTAAGCCGTTAAGAACGCCAGCGCCGCCTCCGAAGCAGAAGCTGCGTCAGAAGTATAACAATCCGCCCCAATGGAGTCACAGAAGCTTTGTGTGACGGGCGCACCGCCAATCATGATCTTAACCTGATCCCGTACGCCGCGTTCTTTCGCCATGTCCACCACATTCTTCATTTCACCCATGGTAGTAGTAAGCAAAGCAGAGCAGCAAATAATATCGGCTTGATTTTCAATGGCCGCATCCAGGAATTTTTCCGCAGAAACATCCACGCCTAGGTCAATTACCTGAATTCCCTTGCCTTCCAGCATCATTTTCACCAGGTTTTTGCCGATGTCATGCATATCGCCTTTGACGGTTCCAATTACCGCCACGCCTTTGGATTCCACACCAGCCGCCATCAAATGCGGTTTCAGAACGAGGACACCTGCATTCATGGCTCTGGCTGCAACCAATACTTCCGGCACGAACACTTCATTATTTTTAAATTTTTCACCGATGATGCCCATTCCGGACAACAGGCCTTCCTCCAAAATAATCTCAGGAGCAACTCCCTCATCCAGCGCCTGCTGCACCAGCTCTTTCACCTTGGGCGCTCTTCCCTGTTGCAAAAAAGTGCTAATTTCTGCTGTAATACCCATTATCTTACCTCCTGCTTTTTTCATAAAGATGTATTATTTAATGC
>PPYF01099782.1_pt1 | contig 14105 bp, 10 predicted proteins | sample 1559871 | NCBI WGS metagenome assembly PPYF01 (sample SAMN08240021, study PRJNA423297) | Human gut metagenome, whole genome shotgun sequencing project. | reverse complement strand
CATCCATGACTTCTTTCGCAGCTACAGGATGGGCTGAGGAAGACGGTACTTGGGTATATTACAACAGAGATGGCGAGAGAGCAACCGATCAGTGGAAGAAATCAGGTAACAACTGGTATTGGTTAGACAGCAATGGAGAAATGGCTATCGATCAGCTGATTGAGGACGGCGACAACTATTATTATGTAGACATCAACGGTGTTATGGCAGCTAACCAGTGGGTAGCTATTGACAACGAGGATGCAGGACAGGACGACGAGCCGGATCATTACTGGTACTATTTCCAGGCCAACGGCAAGGCATTGACCCAGGGCGATAATGACAAGGTTTCCTTGAAGACAGTAAACGGCAAGAAGTATGCCTTTGACGATGAAGGCAGGATGCTGTTTGGCTGGGTAGATGAAAACAGCGCTGAGCGTGTTGACAATACGGACGGCGACGCCTTTAAAGAAGGTACCTACTATTTCGGCGGCGAAGATGACGGCGCAATGACCGTTGGCTGGTTACAGCTTGATGTTACCTATGATGAAGCCACCAACGATGAATATAAGTATACTGCTCCTGTGTTTAACGATGATGAGGACCAGACCCGTTGGTTCTACTTCAAGTCCAATGGTAAGAAGATTTATGCTGAAGACGGAGACCGCACCAAAGACAAGACTATCAACGGCAAGAAATATGCCTTTGACGAGTACGGCGCTATGGTAGCTGAGTGGTCTCTGGACGAGGGAGATCTGCCAGGCAAGAGCCTTGCTTCCTATTCTGATGCTGTAAATGCAGGAACAGCCAGCGCTAATGACATTGTAACCGGCAAGGCCTTTGATGCCAAGTACAGTGAGGCATGGAAATACTTCAATAGCGTTGACGACGGCGCCCGCGTAAGCAAGGGTTGGTTCAAGGTAGTTCCTGCCGAATATCTGAACGATGAAAAATACAATGATGATGAAGACTTCTGGTACTATGCAGATGGCAGCGGCAATCTGTACGCCGGTGAGTTCAAGACCATCAAGGGCAAGAAGTATGCGTTCCGCAATGACGGCCGCATGCTTGACGGCTTGAAGTTCATCTACGAAGATAAGGATGCCCAGAGCCTGACTGTATGGGCTGACGACGATGATCCCTACAGATTTGACTCTGAGGATGACTTTGATGATAATGCTCCTCTCTATGAAGCTGCCGGATATTACTGCTACTACTTCGGTAATGGCGATGACGGTGCCATGAGGACCAATAAGAGCACGGTTGAGATTGATGGAGAAAACTTCAACTTCTACTTCGAGAAATCCGGCGGCAAGAAGGGTGCCGGCTTAACAGGCGAGAAGGATAATAAATTCTATCAGTCCGGCAAGCTGCTGAAGGCTGACACCGATGACAAGTACTCTGTTGTCCAGAGACAGTTAGTCAAGAAGACAAACGGAATCATCAACGACGAGCTTGAGGTGGCTACCACCAAAGACAGCAATACAACCGAAGTTTATAATATGCTGGATGATGTTGATGAATTACTGGCAGTGGCCAAGGATGCAGGTGTCGAAATCTTAACGATTGACGATCTCAACTCAACCGAATATAAAGACAAGGCTGACTCTATTCTGAAGGCAGCAAACATCAACAAGGCTCTGAAAGACCTGAGAGAGGTTTATATCTTTGGCAAGAAGGATGACAACGGCAACTTTAAGGCATCTGAATTAGATACCAAAGACTACTTCCTGGTAAATACATCCGGTAAGGTACTTGACAGCAAGGGCAGACATAAAGATGGCAGCGATTACTACTATGCACTGACCAGCGGCGGTAAGATTGCCGGTATCTATGTAGAGGATTAATCAAAACTGCTGTAAATGGATACTGCAGGTTATATAACTTAGCAATATAAGGGGGAAGCGTTATGACTGATATTGATTATTGTCATAACGCTTTCTTTTATTATCTAATTCATAATGACAACAGGAGGATTCTATTTTGTTCAAAAAAATTGCAATATTGGGAATGGCCCTGATGTTAGGCCTCTCCTCTTCCACTGCTGCCTTTGCGGACCAGGCAGAAACATCCGCCACCACTATGGAGAACTGCGGGGCTTATCTTTTTGAATGGAGACCCGTGGACTGCGGCGACGGGCATTATTTTGCCATATTAGTAGGCGGAAATACTATAAGCGAAAGCGATGTCATCTTAAACAGGGGCTATGATTACCCTTACACCTTTGACTATACAGTTCCGCGTCCATGGGGCGAGGTCCCCCAGTTAGTTAATATAGACGGTGTCTGGGGTATTCCTGAAAACTGGGGCATTCTTCCCGAAGGCAGCCAGCCCACACTCCGCATCACGCTCATTACAAATAATAAAATACTTCCCACCAAGGAACGATACATTGACGTAGTCAGCCTGCCGCAGAATATTAATTCCAGGGACCTGCCGGCCGAAGTCCGGAAATATCTAATCAATGTGGATGGTTCTGACGCCGGTGCCTACGACGGCACCACCACAGCCGGTTGGGAGGAGGAAAATGGTTTATGGCGCTACCGGAAATCAGATAATACCTATGTCTCAAACACATGGCTCAAACTGGATGACAAACAATACTACATGAATGAACAGGGAATCATGCTGGCCGACACCATTACTCCCGACGGATATTATGTAAACGCAAAGGGTGAGAAAACCGGTTACAAACCTGGCTGGCTCCAGGACGGCGCAAGCTGGAAATATGTGAGAAAAAACGGATATTATGCAGCCAATCAATGGATTCAGGACACGGATGGAAAGTGGTACTATTTTAACATGGCGGCTGTCATGCTGGCGGATACCACCACTCCGGACGGCTATTACGTGGATGCCAGCGGCGTATGGGATGGCCAGCCAGCCTCTGCTGTCATAGGCGGTGAAAATCCCGGACCAGGAGTGGACACAGCTTCTCATACTGAAGGATAATTCTGCTTTTTCTACTGAGGCACTGATAAGCGGCAATCGGGGTATTATTTTGACCCTCCTCTGCCGCTTATCATTTTATCCGGGAGTTAGACATCTTCCTTCTATTTGTCTATACTTTTGTGTTTAGCGCCCAATTTTTATGAATAATTTACAGAAATCTGTTCATCAATAGACAAATAAATGAAACTGTATATTTATTTTTGAGGAATCCTGAGCTAATATATTTGTTAAAAAATGAAAGGAGCAAAATTATAATGGAACCCATGGAGTCCCCGAATTTCTTGGAACATGCTGAACCTCTGGATGAAAATACCCCTCATTATCTCAATGCTTTTCACAAATATCTAATCCAGCATAACATGTCCCCTAATACAATCACTGCCTACATCTATAGCGTAAGGCATTTCTTTACATACTTTGAACAGCTTAATTCCAACAATGTCAGCCTATACAAAGTATACCTCTTAGACCATTATCAGCCCCAGACAGTCAACATGCGCATCCGCGCTCTGAATTGTTTCTTAAAATTCCAGGGCATCAGTGATTACAGGATACGCGCCCTCCGGCTTCAGCAGAAAAAATATACGGACTTCATCATAAGCCAGGCCGACTATGAATACCTGAAGCGCCGGCTCCGCGAGGATGAACAATATACCTTCTATTTTATCATACGGTTCATCACTGCTACCGGGGTCCGCGTCAGTGAATTGGTATCTTTTCAAATACAGGATGTCATAAACGGTTATAAAGACATCTATTCAAAGGGAAATAAAATGAGACGCGTCTATATCCCCACCGCTCTGCAGGAGGATACAGTCCAGTGGCTGGAATCTGAAGCCAGAAAAAACGGACCTCTGTTTCTGAGTCACCTCAAACGAGGCATTTCTGTCTCTGGCATCCGCTCCCAGTTAAAAACATTTGCATTCCGCTACCACCTTGACCCAAATGTAGTATATCCCCACTCCTTCCGGCATCGTTTCGCTAAAAATTTCATCGAAAACGGCGGAGATATTGCTTTTTTGTCCAATCTCCTGGGGCATACCAGTATAGAGACCACCCGCATCTATCTGAGGCGGAGCAGTACGGAACAGTCACTTATTGTAAATCAGATTGTAGACTGGTAATGTAATGAAAGGTGTGCTCAGCATGAATACAAATATGCAAGAAATAAATGAACCGGCCTTTCATGCCTACCTGAAAAAAGTCCAGGCCTCTCCTAATACGATTCGCAGCTGCCTGGCTGCCTGCAGACTTTATCATTCCCTGTATGATGACCTGGCGGTCAATCATCTGCTCTGCTTTAAGGACTATCTTATTAAGCACTACAAAGCAGCCACAGTGAATAACCGGATATACGGAATCAACCGTTATCTGGACTTCCTTGAAGAGCTTTACGGCCAAATGATTCACTTCCGGCTGACTGTTATCCGTACCCAGCAGGCAGCCTTCCTGGACAATATCATTTCCCAGGAAGACTATGAAACATTTAAGAAAAGACTTAGGGACAGCGGGAATCTGCTGTGGTATTTTGTTGTACGGTTCCTGGCTTGTACCGGAGCCAGGGTCAGTGAACTGATTCAGATTAAAGTGGAACACCTGCATCTCGGCTATATTGACCTCTACACAAAGGGCGGTAAAGTCCGCCGGCTCCATTTTCCTGATGCCTTGTGTCAGGAAGCCCTGGAATGGCTGTCCGCAAAAGGCCAGGTTTCCGGTTTTTTGTTTGTCAACCGCAGGGGAAACCAAATTACTGCCCGCGGAATCAGCAGCCAGCTCAAGACACTGGCCATACGCTGTCACATTCCGCCTGAAACAGTATACCCTCACTCCTTCCGCCACAGGTTTGCTAAAAACTTTCTTGAAAAGTTTAATGATATCTCCCTGCTTGCCGATTTAATGGGCCATGAAAGCATTGAAACAACCCGCATCTACCTTACAAAATCAACGCAGGAACAGCGGGAGCTGATTGACAAAATAGTTACCTGGTAATATTTTATGGCGTTATTCACAAGGTATATCCGGTTTTGTAGATTGCATTTTTCCCAAAAAAACAGTATCATAGAATAAACTCGTAAAGGATGGTTTATATGTACGAATATACCTGGTATCAATGGCTTACGTTCTTTTTTATATACTGCTTTTTTGGGTGGATTTTCGAATCCACCTATGTTTCCGCGAAAACAGGCCGCTTTGTGAACCGCGGTTTCCTGCGCCTTCCCCTGCTTCCCCTATATGGAACAGGCGCCGTGATGATGTTGTGGGTATCCCTTCCTGTGAAGGATAACCTGTTCCTGGTGTACCTGGCAGGCGTCATCGCCGCCACCATTCTGGAATACGTCACCGGTTGGGGCATGGAGAAGCTGTTTAAGATGAAATACTGGGATTACAGCAACCAGAGATTTAACGTGAAAGGATATATCTGCCTCAGCTCCTCCATTGCCTGGGGTTTTCTGACCATTTTTCTCACTGAGGTGGTGCACCGCCCCATCGAACACTATGTCCTGGGCCTGCCTGTAATGGTCAACATTGTCTTTGTGCTGATAACATCCCTGCTGTTTGCAGCGGATACGGCCGAGTCCGTAAAAACCGCCCTGGATTTGGCCAAGGTGCTGGATGCCATGACAGACATGCGTGCAGAGCTGGACGATATACAAGTACAGATGGCCCTGTTAAAGGCGGAGACCAGCGAGCGCGTTGCCGAGGCCAGAGAGGAAGCTGCTGCCAAGCTCAGCCGAATGAAGTCAGGGGCTGCCATCCATGCGGCTGCATTGAAGGATGACACGGCCGAACGCCTGAATGAACTGGTGGAGAACACCATGGAGAAAATGAGCGGATTCGTGGAAGGTACCGCTGAAAAGATGGGCGGGCTGGTGGAAAATACAGCCGAAAAGGTGGCCCGGACAGCGGAACGGCTGTCAGAGCTTACGGAGGACGCGGCTGCCAGGGTGTCCGGTACGCTGGCCCAGCGCGCGGAAGGCTCCCGGCAGACAATACAGCATGATGAGCTTAACAAAAGTGCTGTCCAGGAGCGAAAGGACAAACTGGCCTCACTGTCACAGCGCCTTGTATCCATTACCAAAAAACGCCATATGCTGTCAACCCATATGGACTTTTACCGCAGAGGCATACTAAAGGGCAATCCCACTGCCTCCTCTTCCCGGTTCGCTGAAGCGCTGAAGGAACTGCGCGAAATTGCGGACAGGAAGAATTTGGATGAACATGATACAAAATAGCGTCCTGTTTTCTTTAACACAAAAAATACCCTGATAGCCTGGCACATCTGCTTTTTCTTTGTCCTGCTGTCAGGGTATTTATTATTTCATACAAACTGCTGCATCTGTGATTCCAATGACGCCTTACATCATCTTATCCACCATAGCCATCACAGCCGCGCCCAGCGCCTCAGATTTGGCGTCGGCATCCTCCATGGAACTGCCCTTGATGCCATAGTAGAACTTAATCTTAGGCTCTGTTCCGGACGGTCTCACGCAAATCCAGGCTCCGTCGTTTAAATCATAGTACAGCACGTTGGAGGAAGGAAGGCCTGTTGGCTTTAATTCCCCGCCAGCCATATCCTTTATGGTGTCCAGCTTGTAATCCCTGGCAGACACTACTTTGTAGCCGCCCACCTCTTTTGGCGTATTGTTCCTCAGCGTCTCCATGATGGACTGAATCTTAGCCAGGCCCTCAATGCCGGATAAGCCGATAGACTTAACAGCATCCTTGTAATAGCCGTACTTCTCATACATGGCAACCATGGCATCCCACAGGGTCATGCCCTTCTGCTTATAGTAAGCAGCTGCCTCGCAAAGGGCCGCGGTAGCGGAAATGGCGTCCTTGTCACGGGCATAGGTGCCAATCAGGCATCCGTAGCTCTCCTCCATGCCAAAAAGGTAAGTGCCGCGTCCTGTCTTTTCATTCTTTAATATCTGCTGCCCTATCCACTTGAAACCGGTCAGCACTTCAATCAGTTCACAGCCGTATTCCTTTGCAACCGCGTCAATCAGGTTGGTGGAAACAATGGACTTGATGACCTGCCCGTCCTCCGGAATCTTGCCTGCTGCCTTTTTCTGGCTCAGCACGTACTCGCACAGAAGGGAGCCGGACATGTTGCCTGTTAAAGGGATGTACTCTCCTGACCCGGCATCCTTCACATATACGCCCAGGCGGTCTGCGTCCGGATCCGTAGCCAGAACCAGGTCCGCATCCTTCTCCCTGGCCAGCTTAAGGCCCAGGGCAAATGCTTCCGCAGCCTCCGGGTTTGGATAGCTTACCGTAGGGAAGCCGCCGTCCGGCAGTTCCTGCTCAGGCACTACATATACATGGGTGAATCCCAGTTCCTTCATCACTCTTCTGGCCGGAATATTGCCGGTGCCGTGAAGCGGGGTGTACACGATGCTGATCTGGTCCTGCATCTCATCAATGGCCTTCTGGTTCACAACCTGGGCCTTGACCTGGGCAATGTACTTGTCGTCGATTTCCCTGCCGATAACCTCGTACTTGCCTGCTGCCGCGGCAGAAGCCTCGTCCGTGGTCTTTACCGTGGACAGGTCCTCTATGGCCAGTACTTCCTCTGTCACGCCCTTGTCATGAGGCGGCGTGAACTGGGCGCCGTCCTCCCAGTATACCTTGTATCCGTTGTATTCAGGCGGATTATGGCTGGCCGTGATATTGATGCCGGCAATGCATCCCAGTTCCCGCACCGCAAAGGACAGCTCAGGGGTGGGGCGCAGGGACTCGAACTTGTATGCCTTGATTCCGTTGGCTGCCAGAGTCATGGCTGCCTCCATGGCAAATTCCGGAGACATATGGCGGGAGTCGTATGCAATCGCCACGCCCTTATCTGCTCCGCCCTGCCTGATGATGTAGTTGGCAAGGCCCTGGGTGGCGCGTCTCACCACATAAATATTCATCCGGTTAATGCCGGCGCCAATAACACCGCGCAGTCCTGCTGTTCCGAACTCCAGGTCCATATAAAAACGCTCTTTAATTTCATTCTCGTCGCCTTCAATGGCGCGAAGCTCTGCTTTTGTGTCCTTATCAAAATAGGGGTTTGATAACCATTCCTGGTATATCTTCATGTAATCTTTCATTTTATACTCCCTCCTGAATGTGATATTCCATAATGACCTGCCGGCATTCCCGCAGCAGTGCAGCCGGAAAGGCCGGTCCGCAGCGTATTCTGATTAAGATTATACTATATCAAACCAGAAAAAGGAAGTACAACCCACTATTATTTTTCGTCAAACACAGCCTTTGCAGTCCGCCTTCAGGCGTTTCAGGAAGCTGTTCCTGGCCTGCTGCTGTTCCTCCAGGCCCCGCAGCTTGTCGGTATTACGGGCCGGTATCCAGGCCTTGTTGGCATTGTAGTAAAAGTTCAGCTGTTTCCAGTATTTTTCAGGATAAAGAAACAGGTAGTACAGACATCCCCTCTCCTTAGGCTCCATGGGCAGCACCCGCTCATAGGAATCCAGCATGGACAGTCCCAGGTCCAGGTTCCACCCGTGCTTTTCCATGACCTTGCGCATGAAACGGTACAGGTCCGATATCTGTATCCCAAGATGCATCCGGTTGTACTCGATGATGGCCGTGTAACTGCCTCCCATTAGCACATGGTGCTGGTCCAGATCCCCATGGCACAGGTACAGGGGCTTCCTGTCCTTTTGGCCGGAGGGCTGGACCTCCGCTGCTTCCAGGGCATCCTGGTCATCCTGGTATGGCCCCAGCTTCAGGCATTTTCCGGTACCGTACTGTCCGCTTTCGTACTGTCTGCTTCCGTACTGTCCGCTTCCGTACTGTCCGCCGCCCTCTGCCGGGAGTTCACCGGCCCCGGGCCATAGCTCCCGTATACCCTGTACTGCTTCCAGGGCCTGGTCGTAAAACATCTGATAGCTGCCGATAACGCACAGCTCAAACTCCGATTTTTTGCGTTTGGACCTTATATAATTGCGGGCCCGCTGCATTTCCCGGTTGTGGCGCTCCAGCTCTTCCTCCAGAGGCCCTGAGAGGATGGAGCCCATGTTCCACTCTTCCTTAAACTCAATCTTTCGCAGCTGGCTGTGCAGCATGGCCAGCCTGGACAGGGCCTGGCGTATTTCATATCCGTCTTTTATATTGCATTCCCGGTCCAAAAACCAGTCCTTTAATATGTATCTGGTGCCGTCCCCGGTCACGGTCATCAGGCCGCCTTCCCTGTTCCTCAGGTACCGGTCAGCCCTCAGGCTTCCCCTGGTATCCAGCCGTCCCAGGACCTCGTCCTCAAACTCCAGACGCCTGGCTGTCCCACGGTATTCCTTTAAAAGCCTGCAGCCCTGGTCTGTCTCGCAAATCCAGGAACCGCGGCCCTTTCTCACGGCTCTTACTTCCATGTCATACTGTTCTAAGGCTTCCACGTACTTCTCGTTCATCCACAACCCCTCCACACTCTTATCCCATCACATTTAGTCGAAACGGGAAGCTGCCGTTTCAGCTACTTCTAGGGTATGTAAAGATTTGGTTGTTTATGACATGAGAAATGTCGGACCGGCCCCATTTCCCACTTTGTATATAATGTACAAACCGTTTACTCCATTCAGGTGCCATCACTGGGGAAAAGCCCGCCCGTGGGTTCTCTGGTCCGCCGTACCCATGGGCCTGGGGCTGGTCCTTCTGTTCAATGTGCCTGCTTCCCTGGGCAGCAGCGGAAAGATTGCATATGCAGCCATTACATATACCCTTGGGCCTGTTTGCGGTGGGGCTGATAATCATCATGTTTACCAATATCGACAAGATATATCCCCGGATTTCCAGTGATTTGGCGGAGAGAAGGTCTGAGGCCGGACAATAGGCTTCCCGTTTTACCTGTCTATTCATCCTTCCAGTGGAGGTGGTGGAGCTGGCCGTTGAGCTCCAGTTTCTCAAACCCATTCTGCCGCAACGCCTCGTACAGCACTATCGCCGCGGAATTGGACAGGTTCAGGGAACGGATGTCGCCCCACATGGGAATCCGGATGCAGTGGTCCTCATTGTCCACCAGAATCTCCTCCGGGATGCCGGCGCTTTCCCTGCCGAACATGAGATAACAGTCCGGTCCGTAGGACACGTCGGAATACACTTTATGGGCTTTGGTGGTGGCAAAATACATGTTGCCCGGAGCCTGGGGATTGCGCTCCAGGAATTCTTTATAATCGCTGTACACAGTCACGTCCAGTTTTTCCCAATAGTCCAGCCCTGCCCTCTTTAAGGCCTTCTCATTGAGCTTAAACCCCAGGGGCTCAATGAGATGGAGCCTGGTCTGGGTGGCAACGCAGGTACGGCCGATATTACCTGTGTTGGATGGCATTTCCGGTTCTAACAGTACAATATTCATCATGGTATGCTGCCTCTTTCTACTTTTCCCTGCCGTCCAGTCTTTTTACGAACCTTGCCATGCGCCCCAGGGCCTCCTTCAGGTTATCCAGGGAGTAGGCGTAGGAAACCCTTACGAATCCCTCTCCGCAGTCACCAAATGCAGTGCCCGGCACCACAGCTACCTTTTCCTCTTCCAGGAACCGGGTGGCAAATTCCTCTGATGTCATCCCAAAACGGCTGATGTTGGGGAAAGTGTAAAACGCGCCCATTGGCTCAAAGCAGGTAAGGCCCATCTCCTCATAGGCGTGGAGAAGGAAACGCCTGCGTTGATTGTAGGATTCCCGCATCATGGAAACATCCGGATCCCCGTTCTTCATGGCTGAGACAGCCGCGTACTGGCTGGTGGTAGGGGCGCACATGATAGCGTACTGATGGATCTTTATCATCTGCTCCAGAATGATATGGGGAGCCGCGGCATAGCCCAGACGCCAGCCCGTCATGGCATATGCCTTGGAGAAGCCGTTGATAAGCACGGTCCTCTCCTTCATGCCGGGGAAGGAGGCAATGGTCACATGGCGCTTTCCGTTGTATGTCAGTTCGGAATAAATCTCATCGGAAATCACAAACAGGTCCTTTTCCAGGACGATTTTTGCAACTTCTTCCAGTTCTTCTTTTTCCATAATGGCGCCCGTAGGGTTATTGGGGAAGGGAAGGACGAGAATCTTGGTCCTGTCAGTAATCTTCTCCAGAAGCTTTTGCGGGGTCAGCTTGAACTGGTCCTTTTCCTCCAGCTCAATGGTGACGGGCACACCGTCTGCCAGTGTAACGCAGGGCATATAGGATACATAACTGGGCTGGGGAATCAGTACCTCATCCCCCTCGTTTAACATGGCCCTCAGTGCAATGTCGATGGCCTCGCTTCCGCCTACCGTTACCAGTATCTCCTGGTCCGGGTCATATGTAACGCCGCATCTGCGCTTTAAATATTCGCATATCTCCACTTTAAGCGGCTTTAAGCCGGCATTGGAGGTGTAGAAGGTACGCCCCTTTTCCAGGGAATAGATACCCTCCTCGCGGATGTGCCAGGGCGTCTCAAAGTCAGGCTCGCCCACGCCCAGGGAGATGGCGTCCTTCATCTCGCTTACAATATCAAAGAATTTACGGATACCTGACGGCGGTATCTTTACGATTTTATCTGATAATGGGTTTCTCATGGAGTAATCAGCATCCTTTCATCCTGCACCTGCTCACTGATAATGGTGCCGTGGTCTTTGTATTTTTTCAATACGAAATGGGTTGCAGTGCTTAGTACGGATTCCATCGGTCCCAGCTTGTCCGATACGAACTGGGCAATTTGGCGCATGGTCCTGCCTTCGATGAATACGGTAAAGTCATAGGCGCCGCTCATGAGATACACGTCCTCAACCTCGCTGTACTGGTAAATACGCTCCGCTATCTTGTCAAAGCCCATGCCCCTCTGAGGAGTCACCTTTACCTCGATTAAAGCCACTACCTTTTCCTCGCTGGTATTATCCCAGTTAATCAGTGTGTGGTATCCGCAGATGATGTGTTCCTTCTCCATCTCCGCTATCTCGTTGGCCACCGCTATTTCGCTCTCTCCCAGCAGTACGGCCAGGTCCTTAAGGTCGATTCTGCTGTTTTTCTCAATGACTGCAAGTATCTTTTCTCTCATAATATATCATCCTCCATCCTTCCATGTTTACATAGCTTTTAGTTTACATAGCTTATTAACTGTCTCATATCATCTTAGTCAGTTCGTCGGGCTGGGGCCGCTCCAAAAATCCCGCGCCCTCCTGTCCATGGCGTATCCGTCTGGCATTTCCCTCCGCCACACTTCCGATGACGCCCGCGGGAATTCCCTCTGCCCTAAGCCTCCTCACCAGCTGCCCGCCCCTGTCTGACGCCAGGATGGCGCAGTTTCCGCTGTACAGCCGGTAGGGATTCAGTTCAAATAACTCGCACACCTCTACCGTTACCTGCCGCATGGGCATACACCTGAGGTCCACATCAATTCCCGCGTTAAATATACCTGTTAAATTCCAAAGGGCAGCTAAAGCGCCGCCCTCTCCTGCATACTCGTAAGCAGTGAAGGAGCAGGGCTCCTCCTTCTGTTCACGTTTTATCCATTGTTTCACGGAATATGGCTCCGTTTCATCCAGACACCTTAAGAACATAGGTGAAAAGCGCTCCTTAAGGACATCCCGCTTTTCAGCTCCTATCTTTACAGTCCCCGCAAATCCGGCATAACCTGCCATCACCAAATCCTGACCCGGCCTCATGAAGCCGTCGCGCTTCTCAAATCCGCCTGGTCCCTGTCCGGCCGTCCGCATTATGGTCCCTCCGCCGGGGTGACCGTGGGACCTCCCCCGGCCGGAGCCGGGTTTGCTGCGGGTGCCGGATTCGCTGCCGGAGCCGGGTTTGCTGCCGGAGCCGGATTCGCCTCCGGAGCCGGAGACGGCTCAGGAGCCGACTGCGTCACGCCCGGGCCTCCCTCCACGCCGGTTACCGACGCTGTCTCTGCCGGAGCTGTATCCACAGGCGCCGTCACATCCGGCACCACCGGCAATGCCACCGGCAGCTCAGGACCTACCCGGTAAATGGCCTTGGATGCATTGTAGGTGTCCTTGTTTAGCAGGGTTCTCTCCTGCTCCACACCGTCCACAGTCACTACCTTCCATAATCTGGATTTGAGTCCTGTATGGGAGGACTGCACCTTGACCCTTGCTCCCGGAGCCAGGGTGTTGTCTACAATGAGCTGGGGCTCGCCCGGACTGGTGCTTCCCAGGGTCTCTGACACGTATTCCACCTTGCGGTTAGCCGGTCTGGTCTCCTTGCCGTATATGGTAAAAGTAAGCTTCCTGCCGGAGGTATACCCTTCCACATAAATAGGGGTACTGTAATTGTTCTTTATCTTAATATCCTTATAAGTGCCTGCAATGGCCGCGTCCCTGGATGGTTTCACATAGGTGACAATCATGGAGTGGTTCTGTCTCTGGACAATCTCCACCTCCGCCTCCAGGGAAGCGTTATACAGAGTGGTAGCCAGCTGGCACACGCCTCCGCCGATGCTGTCCACAACCTGGCCATTCTCATAAGCCGCCGCTGTCTTATACCCGTTGGCTGTGGTAAAAGGCTGCAGGCATTCATAGCCTGACAGGACATCCCCCGGCATGAGCACATGGCCGTTAATCTTAGCCGCGCCTACTGCCAGGTTGGTGGAGCGGGCTGCGCCGCTGCTGCTGAAATCAGTTGTATATGTGCCCAGCACATCCTGTATGGTGGCCAGGGCTTCACTGGTAATGGCCGGCTGTTCTTCTGTTACCTGGGCCGTTACCTCTATGGGCTGGTCCAGTCCGGCTTCCAGTGCCTCGTTAAGGGCTGCCTCCGTTCCCGCCACGTCAACCACGCGTCCGGGCACAGAGTCCGTAATGACAAACTGTCCATTTTCTCTGGTTATAGATGCATTCTGGGGCTCCGCCGTGATTCCCTGGCACTGTGTATCCACAAAGGCCTTCACCTTCGCGGAATCCACTTCTGTCTCCAGTTCAACATCCACAGGCGCTGCCGCCAGATCTTTTTCAATCATGTACTGTTTAATCAGGCTGCCGCCGGCATACTGGCCGGCCGCCTCATCAATTGCGTCTGTGTTAATCCAGTGAAAGCCCAGCTCCCCCGCCGTGGTGGCCACGTCCTGTCCATCCACGCTAAGGGTCACTGACTGGGCCGCCAGGCCGTCCACATATTTCTGGACCGCTGCCTTCGCCTCCTCAGCCGTCATTCCGGCCAGGCTCTGGCTGCCTGCGGTTATCCCGGCCGGCAGCACA
>PPYF01114809.1_pt1 | contig 14106 bp, 15 predicted proteins | sample 1559871 | NCBI WGS metagenome assembly PPYF01 (sample SAMN08240021, study PRJNA423297) | Human gut metagenome, whole genome shotgun sequencing project. | reverse complement strand
GCCGTCCACATGCTCCACGCAGAATTCGATGGTCCGCATCCGCTCCCGGTAGGACATGGTGGCGGCCTCGCCGGTGGTGCCGCAGACGATGACGGCGTCGGTGCCGTGAGAGAGCTGGAAGTCCAGCAGCCGCCCCAGGGCCGTCAGATCCACGGTGTCGGCGGTGAAGGGCGTGACGATGGCCACACCGGAGCCAGTGAAAAGGGGAGAGCGCATAAGTCGTACCTCCTATACCTTGCGGCGCTTTGTTTGCTTGTGACGCCATTGTACAGGATAACTTTATGCAGGATAATCGGAAAATGTGCGAAAAACCTTGCAAAACCTGTCCACCCGGCGAAAAAGACCGGACGCCCGAGGGGCGTCCGGTCTTTGGGGTGCAGGATAGCCTTAGTCCATGTAGCCCTTGGCGCACAGCAGCTCCGCCAGGAGCACGGCGCCGCCGGCAGCACCCCGGAGGGTGTTGTGGGAGAGGCAGACGAACTTATAGTCGTACTGGGTGTCGGGCCGCAGGCGGCCGATGGAGACGGCCATGCCGTGCTCCAGGTTCCGGTCCAGCCGGGTCTGGGGACGGTCGGGCTCCTCAAAGTAGTGGAGGAACTGCTTGGGAGCGGAGGGGAGGTCCAGCTCCTGGGCGGGGCCCCGGAAGGCGGCCCAGTCGGCTTTGATCTGGTCCATGGAGGGGGCCTTGCCGTCGGCAAATTTCATGAACACAGCGGCCATGTGGCCGTCCTGGCAGGCCACCCGGAAGCACTGGGCGGTAATGGAGGGACCCTCTGCCTTGACGATCTTGCCGTTTTCAATGTGGCCCCAGAGCTTCAGGGGCTCCTGCTCGCTCTTCTCCTCCTCGCCGCCGATGTAGGGGATGCAGTTGTCCACCATCTCAGGCCAGCGCGCAAAGGTCTTGCCGGCGCCGGAGATGGCCTGATAGGTGCACACCAGCACCTTGTCCAGGCCGTACTTCTTCAGGGGATGCAGGGCGGGGACATAGCTCTGGAGGGAGCAGTTGGACTTGACGGCGATGAAGCCCCGCTTGGTGCCCAGGCGCTTGCGCTGGGCGTCAATGACGGCGATGTGGTCGGCGTTGATCTCCGGCACCACCATGGGCACGTCGTCCGTCCAGCGGTGGGCGGAGTTGTTGGAGACGATGGGGCACTCCAGCTTGGCGTACTTCTCCTCCAGGGCCCGGATGTCCTCCTTCTTCATATCCACGGCGCAGAAGCAGAAATCCACCATGCCCGCCAGCTTCTCGGCATCAGCCTCGGCGTCCAGCACCACGATCTTCTTGGCCTCCTCCGGCATGGGGATGTCCAGGGCCCAGCGGTTTGCCACAGCCTCTTCATAGGTCTTTCCGGCGCTGCGGGCGCTGGCGGCCAGGGCCGTCAGGCGGAACCAGGGATGGTTCTCCATCAGGGTGACGAAGCGCTGGCCCACCATGCCGGTGGCGCCGATGATGCCCACTTTGTAAGTTCTCATTGTCGCGTTACCTCCTGCTGCGTTTGTCACGGCCGCCCCCCGGGGAGGGCCGTCGATTTTTGGTTGAATGTGCCGCCGGTTTGTACTATAATGATGTCCATTAAGGAAAATCAGCCTGTGTACATGCGTGACGGACATTTGTGTTTATGTTAGCACACTTTTCCTCCGGGGTCAAGGCCGGGAATTTGGGGAGGATGCATGAAAAAGCTGTTGATGAGCCTGTCGGTAGTTGTGCTGTTTTTTGCCTGCACCGCCGTTTCAGCGGGGGCGGTAAGCAACGACATGGTGAAAGTGGGGCTCCGGTACGGATCCAGCGCCCTGTTTTCCGCCAACCTGGAAAACGCCGTGGGCTACGGATACGAGGTGGGCTATTACGACGAGGGCCGGGAGTTCCAGTCCCTGGGGTATCTGGACGAGACCACCATCTCCATGACCGCCGCCGGTACCATCTATATGAATTCCTCCGGCACCTATTCCGCCTCCGTGCCCTCCGGTTCCTACCGGACCATGGGCGCCTGGCACGGGGAAGTGACGGGCTTCCGGGACTTTGACGAGGCCGCCGACGCCGCCCGGGACTACGACGGCTATCCCGCCTGGGTCAACGGGGAATTCGTGGTGCGCATCGGCTGCGTGGACTCCCGGGAGGAGGCGGAGGAGCTTCTGGATGACGCCGGGGCCCGGGGCTCCGCCGTGCGCTCTTCCTCCTCCGGCGTGTTGGTGACGGTGACGGGCACCACGCAGGTGCTCTTCGAGTTTGACGGCTCCGGCATCTGGAACCTGGGCGTTCTGCCCGACGGCCGGGGGGAGGAGTCCGTCACCTGGTTCAAGGGCTGCCGGTACCTGGGGGGGTTCGAGTATCCCCGCACCACCGGCGGCAATCTCAGCGTGGTGAACGTGCTGGACCTGGAGCAGTATGTCCGGGGTGTGGTGCCCTACGAGATGCCCGGCACCTGGCCGGAGGAAGCCCTGAAGGCCCAGGCGGTGTGCGCCCGGACCTTCGTGTGCCGGGAGACCAAGCACCTTGCAAGCTACGGCTTCGACGTGTGCGCCACGGTGGACTGCCAGGTGTACTCCGGCATGGGCAACAGCACGAACAGCCCCACCGCCGCCACGGACCGGGCGGTGGCCGAGACGGCGGGGGAGTGCGTCTACTATGACGGCGCCCTCATCGAGGCGGTGTACCACTCCTCCGACGGCGGCGCTACCGAGGACGCCAAAAACGTCTGGGGCGGGGACGTGCCCTACCTCCAGGGGAAGAAGGATCCCTACGAGGCGCAGACCTCCATCCCCAACTACAACTATACCGTCACCTACACCTATGACCAGCTGACGTGGGTGCTGCAAAACAGCGGGTACTCCATCGGCACCGTGTGCGACGTCTACGTGGCGGAGCGCTCCGCCCTGGGCAATGTCACCAAGGTGGTCTTTACGGACACCTCCGGCAAGCGCCTGACGGCGACGGGCCAGGCCTGCTCCAACGCCTTCTACTCCACCACCCTGGGCAAGAACGTCCGCAGCCTGCGCTTCACCATCTCCGGCGGATCCGGGGAGGGGAGCGGCACCGCCGGCGGCTACGTGGTCAACGGCACCACGGTGCTCTCGGACCTCTCCGGCGCGGCGGTGATCTCCGGCTCCGGCACCTTGGGGACCCTGAAGGGCGGCACGTACAGCGCCATCACGTCCTCCGGCACGGAGACTCTGGCGCCCTCCTCCGGCACTGCCTCCAACTCCGGTTCCGTCCCCTCCGGCAGCGGCATCACCATCACCGGCACCGGATATGGGCATCATGTGGGCATGAGCCAGTACGGCGCCAAGGCCATGGCGGAGCAGGGTTACGACTATCTGGACATTCTGGAATTCTACTATACCGACGTTACCATTGAGTGAGGAGCTATTTGAGACCATGAAAACCAGCGATTTTTACTACGACCTTCCCCAGGAACTCATCGCCCAGACGCCTCTGGAGCGGCGGGACGGATCCCGCCTGCTGACGCTGGACAAGGTGACGGGGGAGTGGGAGCACCGGCACTTTTACGACCTGCCGGAGTACCTGAACCCCGGGGACTGCCTGATTTTGAACGACTCCCGGGTGCTGCCCGCCCGTCTGCTGGGCCAGCGGCTCCCCGGCGGCGGCGCCTGCGAGGTGCTGCTGCTCATCGACAAGGGGGAGGGCACCTGGGAGTGCTTGGTGCGCCCGGGCCGGAAGATGAAGCCCGGCGCCCGCCTCTCCTTCGGCAACGGGGAACTCACCGCCGAAGTGACGGAGGAGCTCCCCGGCGGCAACCGCCTGGTGCACTTCAACTACGACGGCATCTTCCTGGAGGTGCTGGAGCGGCTGGGGAAGATGCCCCTGCCCCCCTATATCAAGGAGGAGCTCCAGGACTCCGAGCGCTACCAGACCGTCTACTCCAAGGTGCTGGGCAGCGCGGCGGCCCCCACGGCGGGGCTCCACTTCACGCCGGAGCTGCTGGAGAAAATCGCCGGCATGGGGGTGAACATCGGCTATGTGACCCTCCACGTGGGCCTTGGCACCTTCCGGCCCGTGAAGGAGGACAACATCGAAGAGCACCCCATGCACAGCGAATACTGCGTGGTGCCGCCGGAGACGGCGGAGCTCATCAACCGCACCCGGGCCTCCGGCGGCCGGTGCGTGTGCGTGGGCACCACCTCCTGCCGGACCCTGGAGAGCTTCGCTGCTGAGGACGGGCATATGGAGCCCTCCGCCGGCTGGACGGACATCTTCATCTACCCCGGCTACAAGTTCAAGGTGATGGACGCCCTGGTGACCAACTTCCACCTGCCGGAGTCCACGCTGGTGATGCTGGTCTCCGCCTTCGCCGGGCGGGAGCACATCCTGAATGCCTATGCCGAGGCGGTGAAGGAGCGCTACCGCTTCTTCTCCTTCGGCGACGCCATGTTCATCCACTGAAAACCCCGTTTCCGCCCCTGGCTCTCCGCCAGGGGTGTTTTTTTGAAAAAAGTATGGAAAAATAGAAGGTTTGTTAACACAAACGTTTGCAAATCACCTTGACAGTGTGGTTTGCATATGGTATCTTAGTGAAAATCTCCCGGCGGGCCGATGCTGCGATTCGCAGCGGGGGCAGCCAGGCAGACCCGCCGCCTGGAGGCGGAGAGGGTCGGGCCGCGGGACGCGGCAGTCCGGGACACCGGACGGGACGGCGGAGGGCCGGAGCAGGGAGGAACCGACGCATGAATCCACGGGAGCATGAACAGGTGGCTGTGGGCGTGTCCACCGTCACCATCGTCATCAATATCGCACTGTCCTTATTCAAATTTGCCGCGGGCATTCTGGCCCGGTCCGGGGCCATGGTGTCCGACGCGGTGCACTCGGCCTCCGATGTGCTGGCCACCCTCATCGTGATTTTGGGGGTGAAGCTGGCGGGCCGGGCCGCCGACGACGACCACCCCTACGGCCACGAGCGGCTGGAGTGCGTGGCGGCGCTGATCCTGGGCCTCATCCTGGGAGCCACCGGCGTGGGCATCGGCATCACCGGCATCCGCAAGATCGTGGGCGGGGAGGACCTGGTCTCTCCCGGCGCCCTGGCCCTGGCGGCGGCAGTGGTGTCCATCGTGGTGAAGGAGGCCATGTTCTGGTACACCCGGGCGGCGGCCCGGCGCATCGACTCCAGCGCCCTGATGGCGGAGGCCTGGCACCACCGCTCCGACGCGCTGTCCTCCGTGGGCAGCTTTGCGGGCATCCTGGGGGCCCGGCTGGGCTGGCCGGTGCTGGATCCCATCGCCTCGGTGGTGATCTGCCTCTTTATCCTCAAGGCTGCCTGGGATATCCTCACCGACGCCCTGGAGCGCATGACGGATCACGCCTGCGATCCGAAACTGGCGGAGGAGATGGAATCCTCCGTCCTGTCCCAGCCCGGCGTGCTGGGAGTGGACGCCCTGAACACCCGCCTCTTCGGGGACCGGATCTACGTGGACGTGGAGATCCGGGCCAACGGGGAGCTGACCCTCAACGAGACCCACGCCACCGCCCAGGCCGTCCACGACGCCCTGGAGGCGGGCTTCCCCCAGGTCAAGCACTGCATGGTCCATGTGAACCCCGCCCGGGTGGAGAGCTGAATCGCGGCTGAGCGCGCCGGAGCCAAAGGCTCCGGCGCTTTTTGTCTCTTGCGTACCGGGGCGGGATGGACTATAATAGAAAGGCTATGGGCCCACGGGCCCCGGCCCGGCAGGGCGGGGGAGGGCCCACCCAAGACATCCACAGGAGGAGCGGTATGTTTCAGGTTCTCAAGCAAGAGGGCCGCGCCCGGCGCGGTCAGTTTTCCTGCGCTCACGGCGGCGTGGTCCAGACGCCGGTATTCATGAACGTGGGCACCCAGGCGGCCATCAAGGGCGGCGTCAGCGCCCAGGACTTAAAAGAGGTGGGCTGCCAGATCGAGCTCTCCAACACCTACCACCTGCACCTGCGGCCCGGCGACCACATCGTCCGGCAGATGGGCGGGCTCCACAAGTTCATGCACTGGGACGGCCCCATCCTCACGGACTCCGGCGGGTTCCAGGTGTTCTCCCTGGCCTCTTTGCGCAAGATCAAGGAGGAGGGCGTCACCTTCGCCTCCCACATCGACGGCCGCAAGATCTTCATGGGCCCCGAGGAGTCCATGCGCATCCAGTCCAACCTGGGCAGCGACATCGCCATGGCCTTTGACGAGTGCGTGGAGAACCCCGCCACCTACGAGTACGCCAAGGCCAGCTGTGAGCGGACGGCCCGGTGGCTGGAGCGCTGCAAGATCGAGCACGACCGCTTGAACAGCCTGCCGGAGACGGTGAACCCCGGGCAGATGCTCTTCGGCATCAACCAGGGCGCCACCTTTGCAGACCTCCGGGTCTGGCACATGGATGAGATCGCAAAGCTGGACTGCGACGGCTACGCCATCGGCGGATTGGCAGTGGGAGAGCCGGCGGAGGTGATGTACGAGATCATCGACGCCGTGGAGCCCCACATGCCCAAGGACAAGCCCCGCTACCTCATGGGCGTGGGCACCCCCACCAACATCATCGAGGCGGTGCACCTGGGGGTGGACTTCTTCGACTGCGTGATGCCCTCCCGCAACGGCCGCCACGGCAAGCTCTTCACCTGGGAGGGCACCGTCAACATCCTCAACGAGAAGTACCAGACGGACCCCCGTCCCATCAGCGAAAGCTGCAACTGCCCCGTGTGCCGCTACTACTCCCGGGCGTACCTGCGCCACCTCTTCAAGGCCGACGAGGTGCTGGCGCTGCGGCTGGCGGTGCTCCACAACCTGTATTTTTATAACGACCTGATGGTGAAGATCCGCGCCGCCCTGGACGCCGGGACCTTCGAGGAATTCCGCGCCCGGTACAGCGGCAAGCTGGAGCAGCGGGTCCAGGACTGAGGGACCCGGAAAGAAAGGACTTGCAAAAGCGTTTGTATTTGGTATAATGTTACCATTCTGATCTTACAAAAAAAGGAGACACAACAATATGGAATCCATTATTATGATGGTGGTCCTCATCGCCGTGTTCTACTTCCTGCTGATCCGGCCCGAGAACAAGCGGAAGAAGCAGGCCCAGGACATGCGCAACAGCCTGAAGAAGGGCGACACCATCACCTCCATCGGCGGCATCGTGGGCAAGGTGGTGCAGGTGAACGACGGCACCATCTTCATCGAGACCAGCGAGGACCGGGTCCGCATGGAGCTGACCAAGTGGGCCGTGTCCACTGTGGGCGTCCAGACCGGCGAGCAGCCTGAGACCAAGAAGAAGGAAAAGAAGGCTGAGGAGGCTCCCGCTGAGGAAGCCAAGGAGCCCAAGGCGGAAGCCCCCGCTGAGGAGCCCGCTGCCGAAGCTGCCGAGGCTGCTGAGGAGCCCAAGGAGTAATCACCGTTTCTCCATCATAAAAATACCCTCTCTCGTCATATGCTCTTGGGGAGCAGAAGATGAGGGAGGGTTTTTCTATGGAAAAGACCGCGCAGGCCCGGAGGGGGCTGAACCTGGGAGGAAAGCAGACGGGAAAGCGGATCGCCGGGAAGAAGCGTAAGCGCCTCTCCGGCCCGGCGGCGGCAGCCCTGGGCAGCGGCACGGCCCTGGGAGGATATGTGGCGCTGCTGGCGCTGCTGGCGGCCCTGCTGGCCCGGGGCACGGTGCCGGAGGGGAGCCTGACGGGTGCGGTGATGGTCTGCTGCGCCCTGTCGGCTCTGGCGGGGGGCGCCGTCAGCGCCGGGAGGAGCACGTGGCGTCCCATGCCCGCCGGCTTCAGCGTGGGCGCCGTCATGGCGGTGATTTTGGTACTGGGCGGGCTCTCCGCCCCGGAGCCCCCGGACTGGGCAGGGCAGGGGGGAGCCCTGGTGCTCTGCGCCCTGGGAGGGGGGCTGCTGGCGGGATTTCTGGCTGCCCGCCGGGCCAAGCGCAAGCGGCATCACTGAGAATGGGACTGTGAAATTCACCAAAAATGCCGCCGCCGCCCCGGTTTGCCCCGCGCCGTCCCGTCCGGCGCGGGGCAGGGGAGGCCGCCCCGTCCGGCGCCAGATTTGGGGTCGCCGTCCGGTATTTTGCCACAAGATGTACAGATTTGATGGGCTTCCCGGCCCTCCGGTTTATGGAGTTTACATAATACAGTTTACATAAAAATTTGACATAACTGACAAAAAATAAGAACTTCCCGTAAATTCCTTGCGAAATCTGGAAAATTGCACTATATTAGAGAGAAGTAAAAGGGTTACGTTAACCGCCTCATATTTCCCGGCAACCCCGCATAGGGTCATAGGGAGGTGAGGCGGATTGAACTGGAGCGGTAGGAAACGGCCATCCGGGGACAGGGCGTCGGCGCTGCCGCGCCTGGTATTTTTAGCCCTGTGTTTCGCGGCAGGCATCTTTTTGGGACAGGTCCTGGCAAAGCGGTTCCCCGCCTCCGCGGGGGAGGAGCTCTCCCGGTACCTGACGGACTATGTCACCCTCAGCGGGGAGGCGGTGCCGGGAAAGCGGACGCTGCTGACGGCGCTGGTGATCTATTTTCGCTATCCGCTGCTGGCGTTCTTCCTGGGATTTGCGTCCCTGGGGGTGGCGGCTATCCCGGCGGTGACCACCGCCTATGGGTTCTTTTTGTCGCTGTCCGTGTGCTGCTTCACGGCGGCCTTCGGGCGGCCCGGCATCCTCATCGCCCTGGCGGTGCTGGGGGTGCGGTGCCTTTTGACCCTGCCGTGCTACTTCTTGCTGGCGGTCCCCTCCCTGGGGACGTCGGCGGCACTGGCCAGCTTGTCGTTTGGGAGCGGCAGGCGGGCGGCCCCGGTGGTGTACGGCCGGGGATGCTGGAAGCGGCTGGCCGTGGTGTGCGGCGTGCTGCTGGCGGGTGTGTGTGTGGAATTGTTTCTCTCTCCGGCGCTGCTGGAGAGCGTGCTGGAGCGGGTGCTGACCTGACCATAGAAAGAGAGAGGGGGGGGGATTTTCCTGGCAACGGAACATCTGGACGGCTTTCGCCGCTATTTATCGGAGGAGCGCCGTTCCTCCGAAAACACCATCAGCTCCTATCTGCGGGACGTGAGCCAGTTTGCCTCGTATCTCACGGAGCGCTATGAGACGGAGCTTGCCCAGGCGAAGCCGGAGATGATCCGGGGCTACATGGACCACATGCTTGCCCAGGGAAAGTCCGCCGCCTCCGTCACCCGGTTTCTGGCGTCGGCCAAGTGCTTTTATAACTATCTGGTCTCCTCCGGTGCCGTGGCGGAGAGCCCTGTCAAGGGCATCACCGCGGGCCGGGCGGAGCGCAAGTACCCGGAGATCCTCACCAACAAGGAAGTGGAGCTGTTTTTGGAACAGCCCCAGTGTGTGGACGACAAGGGCTACCGGGACCACGCCATGCTGGAGCTGCTCTACGCCACCGGCATCCGGGTCAGCGAGCTCATCTCCCTGGATCTTCAGGACCTGAACCTCCCGGCGGGGATCCTCCGGTGCGCCAGCCGGGGCAAGGAGCGTATCATACCCCTTTACAAGACTGCCGTCAAGGCCCTCCAGGACTACGTGAAGAACGTCCGTCCCCGGCTCATTGCCGACAGCGATGAAACCGCCCTCTTCGTCAACATGAACGGCGAGCGCATGAGCCGTCAGGGCTTCTGGAAGATCATCAAGCACTACCAGGAGACGGCGGGCATCGAAAAGGACATCACCCCCCACACCCTGCGCCACTCCTTCGCCGTGCACCTGCTGGAAAACGGCGCGGACCTGCGGGCCATCCAGGAGATGCTGGGCCACGCCGACATCTCCTCCACCCAGATCTACGCCCACGTCATCAAGCAGCAGCTCAAGGATGTGTACCAGAAGGCCCATCCCCGGGCCTGAACCCCTGCGTTTTCTCCGCGCCCCGGCACAGCCGGGGCGCATATCAAACATGCAAGCATGTTTGAGGGGGGAGCCAGGCCGCTGCAGCGCACGCGCTGTGCGCGCACGTTTGCGGCCTGAGGGGTGTTTTTTCCGAGGCGCATGTCCCCGGAAAAAACGGATCGTATGCCATTTCGCCGCCTGCGGGCGGCGAAACCCTGCCGGGGGCGATTCCACCCAGGAAAGACCTGTCTTTTGGTATGGCCCCGCGCTTTTCGGCAGTCTCCGCGCCCCGGCACAGCCGGGGCGCTTTTTTCATCGGGGAGAAAAAATTTTCTCCGCTTCCCCCAAACAAACCGGCCCGCCGGGAACTCTAATAGACGAAAAGAAAGGAGGGATGGCATGGACCGACAGGAATTTGCCGCCCGGACACAGGCCCTGCGCCAGCGGCTCTACCGCACGGCGTATCTGTACCTGGGCCGGGAGGCCGACGCCCTGGAGGCGGTGGACGAGGCGGTGTACCAGGCCCTGCGGAGCCTGGGGCAGCTGCGCCAGGAGGCATACTTTGAGACGTGGCTCACCCGGATCCTCCTCAACGAGTGCCACCGGGAGCTGCGCCGCCGGAAGCGTCTTGCCGGGGAGGAGGTCCTGCCGGATTCCGCCGGCCCCGACGCTTACGACCACCTGCCCTTAAAAGACGCCGTGGCCCGCCTGCCGGAGACGCTGCGGGCGGTGGTGATCTTGCGCTACTTCACCGGCTACACCCAATCGGAAACTGCCGCCGCCCTGGCCATCCCCCAGGGCACTGTGGCTACCCGCCAGCGGCGGGCGCTGGAGCTATTACGGCTGGAACTGGGAGAGGAGGGGAACCCATGAACCGAAACGAGGAATATGCGGCGTTGCTCCGGGAGCTGGATACGACGCCCCCGGCGCTGGACACCACCGTTGACCGGGCTATGGAGCGCCGCCGCGCCGCCCGGAAGCGGCGGCTGTGGGGGATCCCCGTGGGGAGCCTTGCCGCCTGCTTTTTGCTCTTCGTGGGGCTGGTGAACGTCTTTCCCACCTTTGCCGCCGCCTGCGAGGACGTGCCCGTCCTGGGGGCCCTGGCGGAGGCGGTGCGCTTTTCGCCCTCTCTCTCCGCCGCGGTGGAGCACGACTATGTCCAGCCTGTGGGCCAGAGCCAGACGAAAAACGGCATCACCGCCACGGTGGAATCCATCATCGTGGACCAGAAGCAGGTGAACATCTTCTTCACCCTGGAAGGGGAGGGGTACGAGAGCCTCTCCGCCGAGATGCCGGCGTTCTCCCCGGCCCAGCAGTGCAGCATTCTGGGCTCTGATTTCCAGCAAAAGCCCGGCACGCTGCTGGACTTCACGTTGGACTACGTGGACCAGGACGTGCCGGAGGGCTTCACCATGACCTTTGCCGTCACCGGGCAGCGGGAGGGGGAGCGGCAGGAGACTCCCGCAGCCCCGGACCGGGCCATTGAGGATGAGATGCTTGCCCCTTCCACGGAGCCGGAGGCGGAGATCCTGGCGGAGTTCACCTTCGACCTCACCTTCGACCCCCAGTTCACCGCCCAGGGGGAGGTGCTGGAGGTGAATGAGACCTTCACCCTGGACGGCCAGACCTTCACCTTGACGGAAGCGGAAATTTATCCCACCCACCTGCGCATCAACGTGGAGGGGGCGGAGGACAACACCGCCTGGCTCAAGGGTCTGGAGTTCTACCTGGAAAACGAGGACGGCGAGCGCTTCGACGCCGTCTCCGGAGGCGTCACCGCCAGCGGAGACACCGATTCTCCCGCCATGGTGTCCTACCGGCTGGAGAGCCCCTGGTTCAGCAACAGCGACCATCTGACGGTGCACATCACAGGCGCAAAGTGGCTTGCCAAGGAGCATCAGCGGGTGTACGTGGATCTGGAGCACGGCACCGCCCCCTGGCTTCCGGATGGGGTGAGCCTCACCTCCGCCCAGCGGCGAGAGGACGGCTGGGTGCTGACTTTCCGGCTGGACGGGGCCCTGAAAGGCAGCCCCTTCTCCATGACCTTCTATGACGCGGAAGGAAACCCGTGGGACGCCCGCCAGATGGGCATGACCTTCTCCGACGATGAGCAGGCGGGCTCTGTGATGCTGCCTCTGCCGGACTATCAGGCGGGAGAGGTGTGGCTGACGGCCAACTACTCCCACGAAACGGCACTGCCGGAGAACGTGGAGATCCCCTTGAAATAACGCCCAAGCGTAAGCGGGGGCGGCCTCTTCCGGGCCGTTCCCGCTTTGCGTTCTGCCGCAGCCGGGGGCAGGGGGTAAAAAACACGGGAATTTCCGGGAAATTACGCCTGGGATCGTGAGTTTTCTATTGAATTTGGGATAAGAATAGAGTATAATACCCCTGCTGAATTTTAAATCAAAGGAGAAGACCCCTATGATTACCATTACCAAGGACACCATCATCGGTGATATTCTGGATATCGCCCCCCACACCGCCATCGGCATGCACTGCCTGGGCTGCCCCTCTTCCCGGGGCGAGACCGTGGAGGAGGCCTGCATGGTCCACGGCGTGGACGTGGACAAGCTGCTGGCCCTGGTGAACGAAGAGGCCAACAAGGCTCAGTAATGGGCACGCACGGGACGCATCCGGAGCTCTCCGGATGCGTCCTGAGATTGTCGGAAGGGAAAGGAGAGGCACCATGGGGGAGCTGGAACTGACGCCCCGGCTGCGCCAGGCGGCACAGTGGGTGCCTCAGGGCGTCCGCCTGGCGGACATCGGTACGGATCACGGGCACTTGCCCATCTGGCTGATGCTCCAGGGCCGGATCCAAAGCGCCATCGCCGCGGACCTGCGGCCCGGGCCCCTCTCCCGTGCCCGGGAGAACGCCCGGCGCTACGGCGTGACGGGCATCGACTTTCGGCTCTGCGACGGCCTTTCCGCCATCCGGGCGGAGGAGTGCGATGCCGTGGTCATCGCCGGCATGGGAGGCGAGAACATCGCCGCCATCCTGGCAGCAGCCCCCTGGACGGCGGACGGACGCCACACCCTGGTGCTCCAGCCCCAGTCCCGGCCGGAGGTGCTGCGCCGCTTTTTGATGGATCACGGCTATGCTATCACCCGGGAGGCTCTGGTGGAGGACCGGGGGCATCTGTACCCGGTGCTGGAGGCCGGGGCAGGGGAGATGCAGCTCTCCTTGGGCCAGCTCCATTGCGGGGTGAAGCTCCTCCGCGACCCTCTGTGGGACCGGTACCTCATCGAAAAGATCATCCAGCTGCAAAACGTGGTGGCGGGCCGCAGCCGCTCCGCGGACCCGGCCGACCGGGCCCGGGCGGAGGAGCAGCGCGACCTCATCACGGAACTTCTCGCCATGAGAGAGGAGTGGCGCCATGCCAACGGTACGTGAAATTGAATCCGCCCTTTACCGCCTGGCTCCCCGGGAGGGCGCCATGGACTGGGACAACGTGGGCCAGCTGCTGGGAGACCCGGCAGCGGAGGTGACGCGGGTGCTGGTGGCCCTGGACATCACGGAGGACGTGGCGGCAGAGGCCATCCGGCAGCACTGTCAGCTCATCGTCAGCCACCACCCGGTGATGAACTGCAAGTGGCTGCCGGTGCAGTCCGTCCGTTCGGATACGCCCCAGGGACATCTGCTCATGCAGATCCTCCAGAACAACATGGCCGCCATCTGCATGCACACCAACCTGGATGTAGCCCCCGGCGGCGTCAACGACGCCCTGGCTACCGCCCTGGGACTGGAGGATCCTGGGCCCCTGGGAGACCCGGAGGGCCTTTGCCGCATGGGAACGCTGGCAAAGGAAATGCCTTTACACCAATTCGCCCAGCACGTGTGCCGCTGCCTGGGAGCCAACGGCGTCCGGTATGCGGACGCGGGGCGGCCCGTGCGCAGGGTAGCGGTGGGCGGAGGTGCCTGCGGGGACTATGAATCTTACGCCATCGCCGCAGGGTGTGATACGTTTGTCACCTCCGACCTCACCTACCACACCTTCCTGGACGCGCCGGGGAAGGGCATCAACCTCCTGGACGCGGGCCATTTCCCCACAGAGGATCCCGTGTGCGCCCGTCTGGTGGCGTACTTACAAGAGCAGTTTCCCCAGCTGACCGTTATGAAATCCACTTCCCACCGGGAAGTGATCCAGTATTACGTAGAAGGAGAGTAATCAACCATGTCCGGACATTCCAAATGGCATAATATTCAGAAGACCAAGGGCGCGCAGGACGCCAAGCGCTCCGCCGCGTTCACCAAGATCGCCAAGGAGATCATCGTGGCCGTGAAAGAGGGCGGCGGCTCCGGCGACCCCAACAACAACTCCCGCC
>PPYF01158601.1_pt1 | contig 14108 bp, 7 predicted proteins | sample 1559871 | NCBI WGS metagenome assembly PPYF01 (sample SAMN08240021, study PRJNA423297) | Human gut metagenome, whole genome shotgun sequencing project. | reverse complement strand
TGCCACCTGCGCCCAGTCGATAAGGCCCTGATACCGGCTCACGTCGATGTACCGGTAGGGCGGGTCGCCCTCCCAGCCGGTTACGGCCTCTGCCCCGGGGGCTTGGGGTGCAGGCTCGGGCTCGCCGGTGTCCTGCTTGTCCCCCGGGCCAAAGATGGCCCGCACCAGCTTTTCCAGCAGCTCCAGCAGCTTATTCATTGTAGTCCTCCCCCGTGATCTCTTTGTACTGCTCTGCGGTGATCTCCCCCTCGGCCACCCGCTTGGCCAGCTCCGCTTTGACTCCGGCATGGCGGCGTGTGGGCATCTCTGCCCACGTCTTGGTGCCGGCGATGAGCCGGTTTGCCCAGATTTTATCCATTTTGATGTCCTCCTTACTTGTTGACGGCGTCGTCCAGCTCGCACAGCGAGTCCTCGATGGTCGCAAGTCGCTCTTCCGCCGCCATATCCTGCTCGCAGAGCGCATCCTCAATTTCTGCCACGAGGCCGGGCAGCTCCCTGAGCTTCTGCTCCTCTTCCAGCTTCCTGTGGAGCTCTTTCAGGCTCTTTTCCGTTTTGTGCAGACTCATCCGATGACACCTCCGATCATGGTGATATTGCCGCCGGTGCCGGAAGCTCCCCGGGTGATCGTCACCTTGTAATTAAAGGCCGCTCCCTTGGCGGCGGTCTTGTTGGCAAAGACATGGTGTACAAAGGCCCGGCTCTCGCCGCGCTGGATGTCGGTGCAGTTCTCCCACACCGGGGCATCGTCCCGTGCGTTATTGGTCAGCTCCACGCTGAGGCTCATATCTGCCGGGAAACTGCCCTCGAGCGTCAGCGCCGCCACGGTGATGGTGTCGTCCGCCGTCAGGGGCTGGGCCAGCGAGAGGACGGCATGGGTCACATTTTTGGTAAAGGTAGCGGTCCACTCTGTCGTGGTCTTTCCGTCGCCCACTTCCAGCACCAATGTGTTCTCCCCGTTGAGGATCTGCTGGAACAGGGCTTTCTCGCTCAGGCACTGCACCGTGAGTTCGGTGCCGGTGGACACGTTCTCGCGGACGGCCAGCGCCACGCCGTTCACCTTTTCGGTGATGGTCATGGGGTCTCCGTCGCCGTCGGTCACGGTGTAGGACAGAGTAAACGGCTCGTTCTTCTCTCCCAGCGCCGCGCCGCTCTCGCCTGCATCGGAAGTCACTTCCGGCGGCTGGTTTGCCGAGGCGAAGCCGTCTTTGTCGATGTATAACGTCTCCGGCAGGGTGAAACATGGAAGGTAGCCGTAACTACTGCCGTAAGTGCCTTCGGCAGTCGTAACACTGGAGCCACTTGCACCGGATATGTATTGGCTGTTGGCATAGTAGTATTTCTGAAAGTTTGTCGAGCTAGTACCCGTAAGGACCCTAGATGGACTTCTCGTCCAAATACCGCTTCCGTAGCGGGTTTGAATGCTGGCGATCCTGCTGATTGCGGCTGAGGAAAGCGCAGAGCCATCGGCGAAGGCCCTTAGCGCGACTTCTGCTGTCGAAAGGGGAAAAAAGCTTGATTCGTATGTTTTACTATAAATTTCTGCGTTGCCAGTCGGATCGCCGCTCTGCGTATAAGTCATATAAACATATTGACCGATATATTTTGTCATACCAATCAATTTTCGTACTTCGCCGGAAAACTTATTCACATAGGTATTTTTGTACCAGGCGTCTTCATTATTGCTATCGACTCTGTAATCCTTTTTTGCGGACGTAGTATGTGTTCCACTCCCCGCCGGACTCTCTCTACAAAACAGTGTCCGTCCCTTGCCGTTCAGCCTCGACTCGTAGTTGTGGGACAGCGCGTAAAACTTGACTTTTGTGCTGCCTTCCATCAGGTATACAAAGCCATCGCCAATGGCTAAGTTTTTGATCTGCATTAAAATCCTCCTTCCTTTTAAAACTCCACCCGGCTCGCCGCCTTGTTCCACACACCCGTCAGCTCTACGCCGTCAAGCGTGTCAAAGGCCGAAACAAAGCTGATGCCGCTCACGTCCACGCCCTGCACCAACTCCAACAGCTTGATGCGCACGCCGGTGGCCGCCGCGTCCGCGGCGGCGCCGGAGATGGTGAGGGTCTTGTCGGTGTTAGCAATGGCAGCCGCATCGCCGGCGTATTTCTTTGCGGCCTCTTCGCTCTTTTTGGCCTCGGCCTGGCTGGTCTTGGCGGCCTGCTCACTGGCAGCAGCATTGGTCTCGCTGGTCTTGGCCTTAGCGGCACTGTCCGCTGCATCCTCGGCGATCTGTCCTGCTGCCTCTTCGCTTGCCTTGGCGTTGGTCTCGCTGGTCTTGGCGGCCTCTTCGCTTGCCTTGGCAGCTTTGGCCGCGCCGATGGTCTGCTTTCCCACCTCCACCACGTTCTCCATGCCCTTGGCGATGTATTCGCGCACCTGTACGCCGTAGATGGCCTTCCGTATGCCGTCCACCGCCTCTTTCATCTGCGCTACGATCTCCTCGAATGTCATATAAATCCTCCTACCCTCTCAGTCTCGTCGCTTCGCTCCTCGCCAGCTCTCCCAGAGGGCGAGCCTTTGGCATGTCGGTCAGGTTTTCTCTGGACGAGCAAAGTTTATTTGTTTCGTGGACTGTAGTGCCCTGCTGCCTGGGCCAGCGGCAGCTTGACAAAGTGCATTGTCCAGAAGCACCTGCCCTCTGTCGCAAGGCCCGCCCTTTTGCGCCATATTGCGCCTCAAGCGTCCCGCTCAGACCTTACCGTCCTGCCAAGGCCTCTCCTCGCTAGGGGAGGTGGCATTGCGAAGCTGACGGAGAGGGCTACCCAATACTGTTCAGATAGCTCACTGTACCCTTCACGGTGTCCTGCAGTATCTGTGCCATGGCCGTCAGCCCGCTCGTCCGCTTCGAGAGAGACGCGCTGGTCAGCCCGAAGGTGAACTCCTTGTTGTCCGGCGCATCCAGCGGCAGACGTGCCTTGGCGCATACCATCCATAAGTCGAAGCTGTGAGGTTTGCTCAGGATGTGGGTGCGGAGCAGACACCCCAGCTTCTCCACCTTCTCGCCGACGTCCTTCCGGTCGAAGGCCTTGATGGTCAGGGTCGGCTCTGCATCCTGCTTGTACTTTTTCAGTTCGGCGCTGGCTGTGCTGTTCAGGCTGCTGGTGGTGGAAGTCTTCCCGTCCACATAGATGTGCCGGCTCCGCAGACCGTATTTTGCAATGGACTTGTCGTCCTTCACCGTGCTGGAGATGGTGTTGTAGCTGGTCTTCTTGAAGATCCACCAGCCGTGCTTGACGGTCTCGGTGCCGTGGGCGGTCACGCTGTTCACAAGGTCGGAGCCACAGTTCCGGGGTCGTTGGCCAGTCGGAGCTTCAGGTAGGCGTCATCCTTTTCCAGCAGATAGGTGCTCAGGACGCTCCATAAGCTTCCGAACTGGTCGCCGGTCTCGCTGGTGTTCACCGTTCGGTCGTCCACCGTCACCTTTCCACGCTCCATGCAGTTTACGGGGCTATCCCCCTTCCGGCTCTGATCCGCCCCCATGACAAAGGCGAGCAGGCTGACCGAAGAGTCCGCGCAGGTGTTGTAGGAGCCGCTGCCGAGTCTCGTGTTGATCTGCTCCAGCTCGTTCAGGATGCCGTCGCTGGTCACGGTCTTGTCCAGGTTGAACTCCAGCTCGCACTCCGTCACCCGTCCGAAGAAGATGCATTCGTCGTCCTCTTCCACCATGATGAAGGTCCGCCCCATGGTGAACTTGTCGTAATAGGGGTTCTTTACCTGCCCGAACCGTGTCACCACCTGATACGGCACTCGGCAGGAGAACGTCCCGGCGCTCTTGTTCTCCAGGTCCACCACAGGTTCAGCCACGATGCCGTTCGTCTCTTCTCCCTCGACGGAATCGCCGTAGGAGTCGTAGACCAGCGTTTTTTCCGCCCAGTAAAACCGGGCCTTGGTGCTCGACTGGAATGTGACGCTGACCAGCCCCGCATACACTTTATATCTCATTTTGAAATATCTCCTAAGCCTGCCCTCTGTCGCAGCGCACTACTGTTCTCGCCCAGATAAAACTTCATTCATCCAGCTCAGCCCTTCCCGACACGCCAGTGGCTCGCCCTCTGGGAGAGCTGGCGCGAAGCGTCTGAGAGGGCTACCCCGCTTTACAGGTACGCCGGCCTGTAATCGATGCTGATACTCGTGTCCTCTTCCGCCTGCACCACAACGACGCGCCCGTTGTTGTCCGGCGCAGTACCCACGATGCCGATGTTGGTCTTTACGCCGGGCTTCAGCACAGCGCCCTCACCGGCATAGAAGCTCACGCTCCCGCAGAACAGCTTGTATCCGCCGCTGTCCGCTGCAATGGCCTGCGCTCCTGTCCCGAAGTCGAGATAATCGTTCTCGGTCAGGGACTCCTTCGGGATGTTCGGGACGTATACCTTTCCGGCTGCTTCCACCACGATCTCATAGGCCGTGTTCTTCTCGAGGTCGGTCATGAGCCCGATGCCGTCGAATATCTGGTACTCTACGCCGGTGCCGCTGCTGGTCCGGGTCACGGTAAAGCTGTCGCTGGCCAGCAGAACGCTGGCACCCTTTTTCCGAATGGATACCGTCACCTTTCCGGTGCTCACCGGGTAGAGTGCCAGCTCCATCCCCATCATGTGGATGCCGTACTCCTTCGTTACCAGAGGCATAACGAGAGTCTGCAAACGGCATTCATAGCTCGTTCCCCCGGACGAAAAGCTCGTGAGGAACACGTATTGGGTCTTCGGCATCGACTCCTGCCCTAAAAGGGTGTAATCCACGCCATTTTGATTCTGTATATTAGCCGTGGCTGCTCCGGTACTGGTCACGAAGACCGCCGAGGGCTTGTCCGTGAATACAAGCGGGAAGGTCTCCCTCTCCCCTGCTTTCATCACCACATCGTGCGTTTTCACGGTGGCAATGTCCGTCTCGAAGCAGAAGGTATCCCACAGCCAGTCGTCTCCGTCCTCCGCCAGCAGGTATTTGTAGGGGTACAGCCGGTATCGGAGCGTGATCTTCGTGTGGTCGTACTGCTGGCTGGGCCTCTCGCTCACCCAGACGCGCCCTACGTAATAGAACAGCGGGTCGTCGTCGAAAATGATCTTGGTCTGGAAGGGCCTCTCCATCATCCGGTTCAGCCGGCGCATAATGTCCCTGTACGCAAAGCTGCCTACAGGCCCCCAGAAACCGTTTGCCTCCCGCCATCGGTCGGTGTCGATGTAAAACTGCCAGCTTCCCTCCCGGTCATTGAATACCGGGTAGCCGGTCAGTCCGTGGCTGAGGTCCGCCTCGCCGCTCATTCCCTCCACGTCGAGGGTCATGGTCTTTTCAATGGGCGGCTGCACGATGGGTCTGGATGCCGGGATGAGGAACAGGTCCTTCCATGTGTGGAGCTCGTCGCCAAGCGTCATCTCCTGCAGTACAACAGTCCCGCCGAAGATAAGCGTCGTATCGCCGTTGTAATACGCGCTTCCGTGCTGAATATCCAGGTACTCGTTCTTCACCACCCATTCAGGCTGGATGGAGGGCGGGTAGAAGTTGTTCGAAGCGGCCATGTAGAGCTGATATTCCACGTTCTTTTTCAGCTCGATGCTTCCCATGTTGGCCGTGACGTCGTTGAGCCCCTTGATAATGTCCACAAAGACGTCTGCCAAGGCCGTGTCAAAACCGTACTGCCGCAGAACGATACGCATCGTACCCGGCACATAGCCCTTGACGCAGAATTTGAGTGTCCGGAGCGAAAGCCCGCTTTTTTTGACCGTCAGCGGCATAAAGTATTCGGATTTGGCGGGATAAGTGTCCCATGCGGGGATGTCGCCTGCCTCGTTCCGTGCCGTCACCACCTCCACGGTCTCTGCCCCGCAACAACGACGACCGCCGCCAGTGGCGGAAACAGGGAGTCGCTGTTGGGGCCGCGGCCAGCAAGACGCAAGCAAAGCGTCGCGGATGCTGGGTGCCGCAACCCGGGCAGTGGCTGCGCAAAGCGCAGCCGGAGAGGTTTATTTCTTACAGCAGGACACCGCACTTTACAAATTCAGGTCTTCCGGCGGAGCAAGGCTGTACCCGATGGTCGCCTTGATCCTGCCGTCTTCGTCTGTTGTGTAGCTGCTCACCCAGCAGCGCCCCTTGTAGGTCACGATGTTTCCCTTGCCGTCCGGCACGTCCACCAGCACACGCCGCCCCTGCAGGTAGTACAGCAGGGCGTGATAGACGGAGATCCAGGTCCCGTCCGTCACCATCCAGCCGTCGCTTGCGCTGTCGTGGGTGATGTCGGCGTAGCAGTCCCAGAAGGTGTGGCTCTTCCCGTCCGGCTCGTAGTAGAAGCTCCAGCTCCCCTCCGTGTTCTTGAATACACGCTTCAGGAGCGGGCTGTACTCGATGGTGCCGTGCCACGGGGCCGCGTCCAGTGTGCTGATGCCCTCCTCGAAGGGTGCCACAAAAAGCGGTTCTGCCGGGATGAGCATCAGCTCGTCGGTCGAAACAGTCTTCACCGGGGCGTTGGCAGGGATGTGGAAGGTGAGCTTCGACCAGCTCTGCATCCCTTCACCCACAGCATTGCGTCCGAATCCCATCTTACAGCCCCTTCTCTGCCATTGCGCCCAGTGCGTTGTTCATGTCGGTCTTGATCTCGCCCACGAGCTTCCGACTGTTCATCACGACCTTCATGCCAGCCACGGCCCGGGCCACGCCGTCGATCCGCTCGCCCATCTGTCGGATGGCTTCCACGACTTCGTGGTTTTCGCTGCCGGTCTTGTCGTCCTCGGGGTCCTTCTCGTCGCCGCCATTTTGACGGTTTGCCTTCGCCGACACAGCGCCCGCAAGAGCTGCGCTGCGCTGTACGTTCAGGCTGCGGGTGTAGCTGCCCGCCATCTGGTCGTCCATCCACCTGAGGCTGCTTTCCGCGTCGCTCAGGTCTACGACAGGCCGGATGACCGGGTCGTCCTCGCTGTTCAGGGCCGCCAGCAGATGCTCCGCGCCACTCATGGCCACAGCCAGTGCGCCGTCCGTTACCTCTTCGAGGCTTCGGTCCACGCCGTCGGCCGTCGCGGTGATGCCCTTCGCCAGACCTTCCATCAGATAGCCGCCGATCCCGGCAAATACCGTCGAGGGCGAGTGGATGCCAAAGATGCTCTTGAAGCCGTTGATGATGCCTCGTCCGATGCCTTTGATGCCGTTCCAGAGTCCACCTGCTACGCCCTTGATGCCGTTCCATAAACCGCCCACGACGTTCTTGCCGACGTTGATCGCACCGCCCACGAGTCCCTTCACGCCGCTCCAGAGGTTCGCCGCCTTCTCCTTGATCCAGTCCCAGGCCTTGCCGATACCGGCCTTCACCTTGTCCCAGTTCTTCACCACGGCAGTGCCTACCAGGGCCGCACCTGCTACACAGGCACCCACCAGCAGTCCGTGAGGGCCGAGGCTGGCGGCCACCTTGGCAACGCCCATGCCTACCTTGGCCAGAGTCCCCGAGGTGGCAGCTCCGGCAGCAGTGGCAGCAACCTTGGCGGCTCCCGCCGCCTTGGCAACGGTGGTCACACCGGAGGCCACATTGGCGGTGGCAGTCCCTACGCTGTTCAGCACCGGGATGAGCTTTGCCGCTCCGCTGGCTCCTGCGGCCGCTTTCGACGCTCCTCCCAGAAAGCTCTTCGCAGCGGACGCGCCGCCCTTGAGCAGCTTCCCGATGGCCGAGAAGAGACTGCCCGAGCTTCCGCTTCCGCCTGTGTCGATGCTCCCGGAAAGCTTTGTCAGAAGCTGCGCAAACAGTCCGTTGCCGCCAAAGGCCTTCTTCAGCGCGGCGCTGATGGCTTCGGTCAGGGTCTGCCCAAAGTCCGTGCCAACGACGTCGAGCACCGCAGTCAGCCCGCTGGCGACCGCACTGGCCCAGTCTCCGTTCATGGCCGAGACGATGGCGTTCATGGTGGCCGAGATGGTCTCGGTCGCGCCGTCCCGCATGTAGAGCCCCACAAAGTTTGCCAGCTTTTCCGCCGTTTGGGGGAACCGCTTTTCCACCTGGGTCCATACCTTGCTGAATCCATTTTGAATGGGTTTCCAGTTCTTCGCGATGGCGTCGCCCAGCTGCATCATAGTGCGCTTCGTGGCATCACTCACATCGAATGCGTCGGCCAGGTCTCCCACATAGTCCGCAAAGGTCAAGCGGGAGTCCATCATGTCCTTATAAGCGGCCATGACGGTCTCGTCGTAGCGGTTGCCTCCGGCCTGTTCGAGGGCAGTCTGGTACTTCCGCTGCATGGCCGTGACCCTGCTCATCTGCCATCTCATGCTGGTCAGTGCGCTGTTCACGCCCATCAGGGCCGTCATGGTCCCCTGTGTCGCCGCTCTCCGGGCTTCGAGACTGCCCTCGCCGTACTCCTTCACAGCGGCCTCATAAGCGTCTGCACGCCCCGAGAGCTCGCCGTCATTGTAAAGCTTGTTCAGCAGGTCCATCCGCTTCTGTGCCATGGAGATGCGGCTGTCGTAGAAACGCGAAAGGTCGTCGAACGCCGCAAGCTGAGCCTTGTCCAGTTCGCTTTCCAGTTCCAGCTTTTCCTGCTGCGCTTCCAGATAGTCCAGATACGCCTGCTGGGTCACGCGGCTTGCTTCGCCGAGGGCATCCTTCGTTTCCACCCACGCCTTTTCCGCGAGGGCGGTCTTCTCGCTCTGGATGGCCAGCCGCTTGTTGATGGCCTTGATGTTCCGGTTGCTCTTCTCGGTCACGGAAGCGGTCTTCTCGTAGGTGTCCGCCCAGATCTGGTATTCGGTCTGAGCCAGCTTGTCGTCGCTTTCGTACCGCTCGAGGGCCGCCTTGTAGGCGTTCTCGAACCTCGCCTGCTGCAGGTCGAGGAGGGCCTTCTTCTCGTCCAGCAGAGTGGTGTAGGCTTCTTTCGTTTTGTCGTCGTTCGCGCCTGCCCGGGAGACCAGTTCGTCGTACTGCCTCTGTGCAATATCCACACGGGCTGTCTGCAGCTCGATGCTCTTCGCCAGCGTCTCACCCTTTTTCTGGATGAGCGCTTCGATGGAAGCGGTGTTTCCTTCGCCTGCTTCCCAGAGGCTGTATTCCTTGTCGGCCGCATTCTGGAGGTATTTGTTGGCCTTCAGCTCCTTTGTGTACTTCTCGGCGATGGTCTCGGCCAGAGTCTTTCCCTTGCCCGAGGAGCTTCCTCTGCCCCCTTTACCGCCGCTCCCGGTGGGTTTGGGGGCGTCGTCCAGGAGATAGCCGCTGTACTGCTCGAGGATGAGGTCGGCATATTCGCTCGGGTTCAGGCCTTCCAGGCCAAGAGCACTTCCGATCTGCTTTGCGGCCCAGTCCCTTGCCTCGCCGGTCAGGTCCTTCAGGGCGTCTTTCGCTTTGATCTCGCCGCTCTCGTACTTTCGCAGCGCCTCCGTTGCCTTGTCCCACATGGAGCTGGGCTTCCAGTCTGCGCCGAGATAGGGCGTATTCCTGGCGTCTTCTTTGGCGTTGGCCTTCTCGTAGTCCCGTACTGCCTGCTGGTAGCGGTTTGCCCCGAGTCCGGCTTTTCCGCTGGGGAGCGTTCCGTCCGGCATGAGATGGTTGGCCTTTATAATGCTGTAAAGTTCCAGCATCTTTTCCGAGGCAGTCTTCTTGGCTTCGTCCAGTGCTGCGCCCACAGCGTCTCGCACCTGCAAAGCAGAATCATAGCTCGCATCATAGAGCTGGTTTCTCAGGTCGGAGTCTCCGATCCCGAGGCGCAGTCCCTCCACGATGTTCCGTCCGTCCTCTTCCGCCAGCTGACTCGGCGAGTGGATGCCCCAGAAAGTCGTAAAGACGTTCCGGATGCTCTGCGCCACAGTCTGGATCGCCGACGTTGCCCCTGCCAGCACGCTCTTGTCGCCAATGCCGATGGCCAGACCTTCCGTGATGTATCGGCCAATCTCTTCGAAGACCTTCGAGGGGCTGTTGATGTCATACCCCTTCTTGGCGGCATCTATGGTGTCGTCCACCATGCCCTGTACAGCACCCGTTGCGCGGGCTTTGTTTTCCTCGACGCCCTTCGCCCCTCCGTTTGCGACATTTCCACCGATCTCCTTACCCTCTTTTTCGGCGTCGTCTTTTGCACCGGAGAAGGTAAAGACATCTGCGACATTGACGCGCTGGGGTTTGAAATCGGGGTTGAACTTGAACGCCACATTTCTCTGCTGGAAGTTTCCATTGCCGCTGAAGGGCGAAAAAATGTCCCGGATGCTGTCCCAGATGTTCTTTCCCAGCTCTTCCAGTGCGCCCTTGATACCGTTGCCTTCGCCGCCTTCTCCGCTCCATGCCCAGCCGATGAGGTCGATAGCCGTCTGGATGAGCACCTTGCACAGGGTGGTAAAGGCCTCGCCGATTGGTTCGGCGCTTTGGTTGATGGCACCGCAGATGAGTGTCACCACAGCCACCAGAGCAGCCTCAATGTCCGGCGCAGCGTTGATGATGGCCGTACACAGCGGGTCGGCAAACAGGGCCAGTGCACCGAATATCGCTCCCGCACCGGCGAGGTAGAGCATTCCCTTGCCAAACTTCTCGAATGCCTTTGCCAGCAGTTCGAGTCCTACGGCGAGCTGGGGCATGGTCGTCAGCATCGCACTGCCCAGTAGCACCACCAGCATCCCGTCGAGGAACACTTGTAATGCCTGACCCACCTGTTCCGGCTTTGCTTCACCCAGCAGTCGGATGGCCGGTGCCAGCACCAGCAGAGCCGCACTCATGGCCAGCATTCCGGTACTGACGCCCATGAAGTTGACTGAACCGGCGAAGTGACTCAGGGCGATACCAGCGATGCTTAATATAGCCAATACTCCAGCCGCTTTTCCAAGCTCTGTCCACTCCACTTTTCCCATCATCAGACACGCACCGGCCACCGCCATAAGCGCGTCCGCCATCAGGAAAATGCCTGCACCCTCGCTCCATCCTGCTGAGCCTATTACACCCAGTGCAAGCATCGCACCGGTCAGCCCAGCCAGCACAGCAGCCGCTTTTCCCAGCTGGGGCCAGGGGATCAGACAGAGCGCTGCGGCCGCCACAGCCACCGCGTTCATCGCTCCTGCCATGGCCAGCACCGCCGCACCCGAGCTGAACTTCGTCTTGCTGGAAAGTGCGCTCATGGCCGTCATGAGGATCATCAGGGTCTTCATGGCCGTAGTGGCGTACTCGAGCTTCGTGGTGTTCAGGGTGCCGTCGTCCACATTCTCGGTGATGAGTCCCGCCAGAGCACAGACGCCCTGCACCAGCACCCACATGCCTCCGCCCATGGCCGCGATGGCGAGTCCATTTTGAAATGTGAGCATGGTGTCGGTCACGCCCTGTGCCAGCACGAGCATGCTTCCCATCGCGGTAAGGTAAGCGGTCAGTGCGCCCATTCCCACCACGGCTTTCACGAGGCTCGTCCACTTCACATCGCTCAGAGGCTTTATCGCGTTGGCCATGACCCGCAGTCCGATGCTCATCTCGATGAGCGAAGCGCCAAGGCCAAACAGCGTCGCACCGCCTACCACGAGGTCGCGGGCCTTCACGGTCGCTATGAGCATCCCCATGTTCCGTGTCAACACGTACATGCCTGTCACTGCCGCCGCAAAGGCCGCGAGGTTCTGGAGAAAGTCCTCGCCCTTGATGGCGTCTGCGATGGCCACGAATCCGGAGCACAGAGCCTTCGTCGCCGCCGCCAGTCCCAGCAGCGCAGCCGCAGTGCCCCACAGGGTAGAGGCTTTCAGCAGCTGTGTGCCGAGCCCACTCACCGCAGAGTCAAAGGCCTTCACTTCCGGTTTCAGCAGCTTTGCCGCCGTCACCAGTTCTGCAATGAGGAGCATCGTGCCAACCAGCACCGAGGTGTATCGCTCCGGGTCGATGCGGCTCATGATGAACATGGCCCCAGCCAGCATTAGCAGGGCCGAGCCGATGCCCGTGAGGATTTTGGTGTTCTCCTGCTTCTGCCATGTTTTCAGCGCCCCCGTCAGCGCGTTGAAGCTTCCCGAAATGCTGTTCAGCATATTCGACAGAGGCGTTGCCAGCATCTTCCGCAGGCTGTTCATAGCCTTGGCGAACTGTGCGATGGCGTAGGAGAGCAGCCCAACGTCCAGAAGGCTCATAAACCGGTAAATATCCGTTCCGCTGATGGAGTCGAATCCGTCTTTCAGTGCCTTGAAAAAGGCCTTCATCGGCTCGTAGACTCTGGACGCCGCGCTCTCCACATTCCCGGCAGCGCCCTTGAACTCCTCGGCAAAGGCGCTCACTGCAGCTCCCACGATGGCGGGCAGGCTCGTCAGCACGTCCTTATATCCGCTCAGCTTCCTGCTCTGCCCGGTGATAACGCTGCCCACCGTCTCGAGGGCCTTGACCGCGCTCTTTTTCAGGCCGCTCAGCGCTCCGCCCACGACACCAGCCACGGTCAGTGTACCGGCACCAAGTCCTTCCAGAATGCCCAGCAGGGTGTGGACCCCCTCGCGCACTCCGTCCGGCAGGCTGTCGGCCCATTTTGAAATTTCCTTCCTCGCCTCGGTCAGCTTCTCGCCGATGCTCTTCTTCAGCACACCGTCCAGCGTCGTCAGCGGGTTCAGCAGCTTCCTGGCGCTCTTCGCGATGGCGTCCAGCTTCTCGCCGAGCGTCCCGCTTCCCAGCAGAGTGCTCTGCATCTCGGACACAAAGCTCCCCATGTTTCCTGCCACTTCCAGCAGCACGGCTCCCACCGGCCTCGAGATGTCCGCCAGTACGCCAAAAGCCCTTGCCCCGGTCTTCGCCAGCGTCGTCATGGCGGTCAGCGGCACCTTCACCACTGCAAAGACGCCCTTGAAGGTCTTCTTCAGGTTCTCCGCCGTCTCATCCGTGATGATGAGCTTTTTGGTCATCGCATCCAGCCCTTCGGCGATGGAGTGGATCTGCTCTCCGCTGGTGGGCGGGAAGATCTCGGTGAAGGCGTCGTGGATAGAGCCTGCGACCTTCCCGATGGCGTCCCAGATGTTCCATACGCTGTTGAACAGATGCTCCCGGCCCGACACCTCCGTCAGCCCTTTTGCATACTGTGCAAGGTCGAGGCTGCCGTCTGCCACCGCATCGTTGAGCTTCAGAAAAGCTTCATAGTCCTTCTGAATGTAAGGGTATCTCGGGTCGGCTTCATCCATCGTTTCCAGCAGCTCTGCATAGGTCTTGATGGTGTCGCCGAGACTCGTCGTCAGGAGTTCCGCATCCACTTTGCCCTTCTGCAGAGCTTTCGCAAAGCTTCCCTCTTCCTCGATGGCTTCCTCGGTCACGGCGCCTTTTGCCAGCGCCAGCTTTTCCAGCACCGTCGTATAGGCGTCTGCCTGGTCGCCGAAAGCGTCCCGCATCTGCTGCCAGCCGCTGTCAAGGCCCTCTTTCATCCGATCGTTCAGTGCTTCGATGGGCGGCACAAAGATGTCGTACAGCCGGTTCGCCAGCTCCGTCCATGTGTCGGTGGCCTCTTCCTTGTTGCCGAAGATCGTCTCGAACACGGCCATCCATTTTGAACTGACAGCGTCTTTCGCCGAGTCGATGGCCTGTGCAAAGCTGGTGGCCTGCTGGGCGGCGAGAGCGGCGCGTTCTGCCAGCTCCCCGTACTGTCCCTTCAGCTGTTCCAGCGCCTCCGAGCTGGTCATGCCCGGGTTCTTCTGGGTCAGCTCATAGGCCGCCTCCATCATGGAAGCATACTTTGCGAAGGTCTTTTCCATGACCTCCGTGTTGGCCCACTTCTTCTGCAGGCTCGACTCAAAGCTGGCGATGGTCACTTCGCCTTCTTTGATGACACCCAGCTCCACCGCAGTGTCGATAAGCTCCTGTTTCAGGGCTTTCGTCGCCGTACCCATCAGGTTCAGGCTCTTCCAGTCCTGTAGCTGCAAATGTCCGGCGCTGTAGCTCTGGGTCAGGTTTCTGATGGTGCTCTGGAACGCAAAGCCAATCTTGCCCGCGTCTGCGGTGGCGTTCGCGATGCCCATGATCATGGGGATCATCTTGTCGATCCTGCCGCCTGCCGCCGTCATCTGCGAAAGCGCGCTGGTCATCTCGTTGAAACTGTAGCTCGTCTCGTCCGAGTACCACATCAGCTTGTTCAGGTAGCCGTTCACCTGGTCGATGCTCTTGCCGGTGGCGTTCATGATGGTCTGGACATTGCCGGTCTTCTCGGTGTACTTGTCCCAGC
>PPYF01029644.1_pt1 | contig 14109 bp, 14 predicted proteins | sample 1559871 | NCBI WGS metagenome assembly PPYF01 (sample SAMN08240021, study PRJNA423297) | Human gut metagenome, whole genome shotgun sequencing project. | reverse complement strand
CGGCAGGTCCAGTCTTGATGACGAAGAACTGTAAGATGCCAATGGATGAATTTCTTAGTAAGGCTTACGGAAAGCAAGAAGAGAAATCTTTAGACAGAGGCAAACACGCAGATAAGAGAAAACACGCATAGACAGACACCTAGACTTCCCTGCGGTATGGCCGTAGCTGAATGCCCAGAGAAAACCACTGGCATTTTGTACGCAGGCGATGGGCCCTAATTATACCGAAAACCAGAGGAAGTCAGGATACATATATAAGGTTCGTCACGCATTTTGCGTGAATCAGCTTACGAGCATACCGGACGGCGTGGAACCCGTACCGAGGAAGGCCGGAGCAGATATACATACATTTTATCCTAGTTTTTGAATAGTTGTTCAAAGAACCAGTGGGATAAGTGTGCGTATGTCTGCTCCGGTCTTTTTTCGTTGAAGGAGGTGATTTTGTTGAGTGTAGCATAAGCTGAACTTCACCGTTCCGTTCGTCCAGAGCATCCACACCGTCAACAACAAGCAGCAGGATAAGAATATTGAGGCGCAGATCTGGGGTGAAGCCTCCGACAAGACTCCGGTGTATGCCGCAGATGTCATTGTGACCTATCAGGTGCTTCCCGAAAGGAGCGCATGGTTGTACGCAAATGTGTCTGACACCAAGAATCTGGTCGGTGACGAACTGGTGGCATCTGCCATCAAGTCCGCGATGGCAGAGCTTGGCCCCAATGAAGTGACCAATCGCACCAAGATCGAGCCTCTGGCCCAGCAGAAGCTGGCGGAATCCCTGAACCAGAAGTACGGCGAGGGTGCGGTGTTCATCAATAAGGTGGTCATCAACGATATGGATTTTGAGGAAGCCTATAATACCGCTATCCAGCAGAAGTCCATCGCCCAGCAGAACGCTGATAAGCAGAAGATCGAGAACGAGGCTGCCATTGCTAAGGCAGAAGCAGATAAGCAGGTTGCAATCACCAAGGCAGAAGCGGAGGCACAGAAGACTTCCATCGCCGCAGATGCTCAGGCTGAGGCTAACCGCAAGATTGCAGAAAGCCTGTCGGATTCCCTGATCGAGTACCAGAAGATCCAGAAATGGGACGGCAGGTTGCCCACCGTCAGCGGCGGCAATGCGCTGGTCAGCATCGACCCGGCAGAGTAAGCAAGTACACGAACCGAGGGCAGGGCGGAGGCTCTGCCCTTTCTACATGAAATGGAGGATAAAGACTATGGCAGTTACGAAGAAAATCGAGATCGATGGTCAGATGGTGGAGTTCCGCGCCAGCGCAGCCGTTCCTCGTCTGTACCGCATCAAATTCGGCCGGGACATCTATAAGGACCTGCGCTCTCTGGAAAAGAGCGTGGGGGATAATGATGAGGAAAGTTCCAGCCTTGACCTGTTCAGTCTGGAGATGTTCGAGAATATCGCCTACATTATGGCGAAGCACGCCCATCCTGATCAGGTGCCGGACACACCGGATGAGTGGCTGGAGAACTTCAACACCTTCTCCATCTACCAGATTTTGCCCCAGTTGATCGAACTGTGGGGCCTGAACGTGCAGACGGAGGTAGAGGCAAGAAAAAACCTCGCAAAAGTGAGCGGGTAATGACCACCCCGCTCTTCATGCTGCGCTGTGTGCAGCTCGGTATCAGCATCGCCGACCTCGACTTGCTGACCATCGGGTTGGTCAATGACATGTTCACAGAGCGGCAGAACGATGAGTATCCGTATCAGGAGCTGGCATCGCAGGCAGACTTTGACCGGTTCTGACCAAACTTTCGTGCTTATATTGATTGCAAAATAAGCACGAAAGTCTGCGAGGATAAAGAAAAATCCCCCAGCCGTGCACAGCTGGGGGAGAAAGAAGGTGGCCCGGAGGTCATCTTCCCGGTCTCAGACCTCGCAAGGTTACCGAAACCTGATCACTATTGAATTATAGCTGATTGGGTGAAGATAGTCAACCGAGTATATCGTGTTTACGAACCCTCTTCTGGGCAAGTTCATAAACTTCTTCATCTGCACGAACTCCGATGACAATTATCATCATGGATGTTTCAGTACGACGAAGTTGGTAAACAATGCGCAGACCAGCGGAGCGAAGTTTGATTTTCATTAAACCTGCAAGACTGGTGCTGCTATGATTGCCGAGAGGTTTTCCGTAGCCATTCTCATCGACAGGAAGAGGATTCTGCTGAACTTTCTTGATTGCTTTTAGAACAAGATTGCGCTGACTTCCATCTAAACCTTTGAGGTCTTTTTCCGCTTCTGGGAGGTATTCGACTTTCCAACTCATTCGATTTCTACCTCGTCAAAACCGGAGAGGTCGTCTTCAGTGACACCGAGCCGACGGTTCATTTCCTCTTCGGAAATCAAGGTAGAAGGGTCAAAGTGCGCCATACGTTCAGAGGCGACCGCCAAAAGGCGAGCGTCATTCAGTTCGTCCATCAGGCGGACATACTCGTCAGGAGAGATAAGGACACACTCCGCAGTGTTGTTCTTCATGACAACCTTTGCACCACACTGCTTAACCTCATCAAAAATCTTGCCGGCAAGCCCTCGATTAAACTGGGTGATAGGAACGGTATTGGTGATTGCACTCATAACAGATGCCATAATTGTCAACTCCTTTCTTCACTTGCATTATAGCATGGGTTTGCGAAAACGTCAACAAGAACATCGACTTATTTGTTTACAAATATATTGTATGCAAGTCGGTCGGATTTGATACTGACTATAATATTTCTTTGGCCTATTCGCCTTGTGCGGATGGGCCTTTACTTATGCCCCGAAGGAGGTGGTTATCCGCATGGCATCCAGAATCGCAGGCATTACCGTTGAGATCGGCGGCGATACTACAAAACTTTCCAAGGCACTGGAAAGCGTCAACAAAACCATCAAAACAACGCAGTCTGAGCTGAAGGATGTCAACAAGCTCCTGAAACTGGACCCCTCCAACACCGAGGCTGTCACCCAGAAGCAGAGGATGCTGAAGGAGGCTATCGAAGCCACCAAGGAGAAGCTCACCACCTTAAAGACGGCGGCAGAGCAGGCCAACCAGCAGCTTGCAGATGGCAAGATCACGCAGGACCAGTACGATGCACTCCAGCGTGAGATCGTGGAGACGGAGCAGAACCTCAAATCCCTGCAGGAACAGGCGGCGGTAACCAATACGACCCTTGCCAAGATCGATGCGGTGGGGGAAAAGCTCCAGACGGTCGGCTCTCAGGTCGAGGGTGTGGGTAAGAAGTTCCTGCCGGTCACAGCGGCGGTTACTGGCTTAGGCACAGCGGCGGTGAAGACCGCAGCAGACTTCGACCAGGAGATGAGTAAGGTCGCCGCCATTTCCGGCGCGACTGGCTCTGACTTTGATTCCCTGCGTGAAAAAGCTCGTGAGATGGGTGCCAAGACCAAGTTTTCAGCCTCCGAAGCAGCCTCCGCTATGGAATACATGGCGATGGCCGGCTGGAAGACCGGGGATATGCTGGATGGTATCGAGGGCATCATGAACCTTGCTGCTGCATCCGGTGAGGACTTGGCGACCACCTCGGATATTGTCACGGATGCCTTGACCGCCTTTGGTCTGTCGGCTGCGGATTCCGGTCACTTTGCGGACATCCTTGCGGCGGCATCGTCCAATGCAAACACCAACGTCAGCATGATGGGCGAGACCTTCAAGTACTGTGCGCCTATCGCCGGTGCGCTGGGTTTCAGCGCAGAGGACACCGCAGAAGCCATCGGTCTCATGGCAAACAGCGGTATCAAGGCATCACAGGCAGGTACTTCGCTGCGATCCATCATGAACAACCTTGCTGGCGAAGTGACATTTGCAGGCAAGAACATCGGCGAGGTCACTATCGCCACCAGCAATGCGGACGGCAGCATGAGAAGCCTGAACGATATCCTTGCGGACTGCCGTGTGGCGTTCTCCGGTCTGACCGAATCCGAAAAGGCAGCCAATGCCGAATCGCTGGTCGGCAAGAACGCCATGTCCGGTTTCCTTGCCCTGATGAATGCCGGCGAAGGTGACATCGACAAGCTCCGTGGTGCCATCGAGAACTGTGACGGTTCTGCGGAGAGCATGGCAGAAACCATGCAGGACAACTTAAATGGTCAGCTCACCATTCTGAAATCTCAGTTGGAAGAGCTGGCTATTTCTTTTGGCGACCTCCTGATGCCCACCATCCGCAAGATCGTGTCGGCGGTGCAGGCATTCGTGGACAAGCTCAACAGCATGGATGACAGCACCAGAGAAACCATCCTCAAGGTGGCGGCTCTGGCTGCGGCCATCGGTCCGCTGCTCATTGTACTGGGAAAGACCATATCGACAGTTGGTACGGCTCTGCGAGGATTCAGTTCGCTGGCAAAGGGCATCCGACTGCTCTCCACCCGGGTGGGCGGTGCAACCGGACTGTTCGGTAAGCTGGGCGCAGCACTCGGTGGGGTCTCGGCGCCGGTTATGGCGGTCGTAGCCGTCATCGGTACGCTGGTCGCTGCCTTCATGCACCTCTGGAACACCAATGAGGAGTTCCGCACCGCCATCACCAACATCTGGAACGGAATCGTCGAAAAGGTGCGCGGCTTCTGCGACCAACTGACCCAGCGGCTCAATGCCCTCGGCTTTGACTTCAAGGATATCGTCGAGGTGCTGAAAGCAGTCTGGGATGGATTCTGTCAGGTGTTGGCTCTTGTGTTCGAGGGTGCCTTTCAGGTCGTGTCCACTGTACTGGGAACGGTCCTCGATACCCTTATTGGTCTGTTCGATGTTTTCTCCAACCTGTTCCAGGGCAACTGGAGCGGCGCATGGGAGGAAGTCAAGGGCATTTTCTCCGGCATCTGGAACGGCATCAAGTCCATCTTCTCTACGGTGCTGGACACCTTGAAGGCTGTAGCAGATGTGTTCCTCGGCTGGTTCGGTACGGACTGGAGTTCGGTCTGGGAGAGCATCAAGGGATTCTTTGAGGGAATCTGGACAGGAATCAGCGATTTCTTCGCTGGTATTCTGACAGGCATCCAGACCACAGCATCTACCGTCTGGAATGGGATCTCGGATTTCTTTACCGGGGTCTGGACGGGGATCAAGGATTTCTTCGAGGGTATCTGGAACGGCATCGTCTCGTTCTTCACGGGGAAAACCGGGGAAATGGACGAGAACGCACAGTCCACCTTCACCGGGATATCGGATTTCCTTGGCGGTATCCTGACCGGCTTGCAGACGGTATTCTCTACGGTCTGGGAGGCAATCTCCGGCGTGGTCAGCGGCGTTATGGACGCGATCTCCGCAGTCATCTCGACTGTTATGAGCGTCATCTCTGGCGACTGGTCTACGGCTTGGGAGGATATCAAGTCGGCGGCATCGACTGTGTGGGAGGGCATTTCGGGTGTCATCTCCGGCGCATGGGAGGGAATCTCCTCCTTTGTGTCCGGCGCGGTTGAGACGCTCGGCTCTGGGCTTTCGACTGCATGGACGGGAATCCAGACGACCGCCTCGTCTGCATGGGATGGCATCAAGGGTGCGATTTCTATAGCTTGGGATGGTATCCAGTCGGGTGTGACCTCTGCGGTCGATACGGTGGCGACCGGGCTGTCCGGGGCATGGGAAGGCATCCAGTCTACGGCAAGCACTGCGTGGGAGGGTATCAAGTCTGGCATTTCCAGCGCATGGGAAGGAATCTCCGGATTCTTTGGTGGTATCTGGGATGCCATCACCGGCAAGACCAGTGACTCTACCACTCAGATGAAAACGGAGACCTCCAATGCATGGTCCGGTGTGGAGGCAGAAGCCCAGACCGCATGGTCGGGTGTGTCTGATTCCGTATCAACTGCCTGCACCGGCATGGCACAGTCTGTGACGAGCCAGATCGACAGCATCAAGGCATCTGTGTCGGCGGCATGGTCCGGCATTGCGTCGGACACCACTACGGCATGGAATGCGGTCAAGACCAACCTCACGGCAGCATGGAGCGGCATCACGACTTCAGTGACTTCCAGCCTGAACAGCGTAAAGACCGCTGTCACCAATGGCTGGACGCAGCTCCGCACCCTTACAATATCCAGCTGGTCCGGCATCCAGTCGAGCCTGACGGCAAGCTGGAATTCCATCAAATCCGCCAGCACAACTGCGGTCAGTGCAGTCAAAACGGTTGTCACCAATGGCTGGACTAACCTGCGCACGTTGACAACATCCAGCTGGAGTTCCATCCAGTCGGCACTGAACACGAGCTGGAGCAGCATCAAGAGCGCAACGACAGCCTCGGTCAACGCTGTGAAAACTTCCGTCACGACCGGGTGGACGAATCTGCGCAGTTTGACAACGTCCAGTTGGAATTCCATCCAGACCGTGCTGAATACGAGCTGGAACAGCATCAAGAGTGCAACCACCAGCTCAGTCAATGCGGTCAAGAGTTCCGTCACGGCGGGGTGGAACAACCTCAGCAGCCTGACCAGCAGCAGTTGGTCGAATATCCAGTCGGTACTCAGTTCCAGCTGGAACACAATCCGCAGCACGGCATCTTCGGCTGTGAACGCAGTGAAGTCCACGGTTTCTTCGGGTTGGAACGGCGTGAAGTCCACGACCAACTCTACCTTCTCCAGTGTGCAGTCGGCGGTGTCCGGCGCCATGTCGAACCTGCGCTCCACGGTTTCTTCCGGTGTGTCCGGCATCAAGAGCAGCTTCAACTCTCTCAGCTCCATTGCTTCTTCGGCATACAGCTGGGGCAGTGACATCTGCTCCCAGATGGCGGCCGGTGTTCGTGCGGCGGCAGGCTCGGTCGTCCGGGCCGCAGAGAACGTGGCAAGCAAAGTCAGAAGCCTGCTGCATTTCTCTGTGCCTGATACCGGTCCTCTGTCCGATGCGGACGAGTATATGCCGGACTTCATGAAGCTGCTGGCAAGCGGCATCAAGAAGAATCAGGACAAAGTGGTCAAAGCGGTCAAGACATTGTCTGGCTCCATGAAGACCAACCTGAACACACCTGTGGGAGACATGGGTGACAAGGTAAGGTCTGTGGTGAGTGGCTTTGCTTCTACGATCACCGGCAGCACAAGTAGAGTTCGGTCGGCTGCAAGCGGACTGGCATCCGGCATCCGAACTGGCCTGATGAGCGGTCTGGAGGGCATGACCAGCGAGTTTCAGTCCGTGTGGAGCGACCTTGGAAAGATCACCAAAACATCGGTCGGCAGCATGAGCGATGAAGTGAAGCAGGGCTTCTCCGACATGAAGACCTCTATCGGAGACCTAAGCGATCAGACCAGTTCTCTGGGCAACGCGATCCGCAGCCTCGGTGATACCTTCAACTCGGATTTCCTGAAAGGTCTGGGTGAGGGTATCAGTAAGGTGGGCGATACGGTCAGCACTGTCTATCGTGGACAAGCTCGGCTCCATGAAGAGTACCTTCGGCAGCTTGGGCGAGACGCTCACGAATCTCGGCAATGCACTGGGAACGGATGGCGGCGGTGGTCTGCTGACAAAGATCGGTGGTTTCCTGTCGAAAATCGGCAACGCCGATGGCGGACAGATCATCTCGAACTTCGGTAATCTGATCTCTGGGCTGACCTCCAAGATGGGTGGTCTGGGACAAGGTATCACCGGTGTCATCTCGAAGCTGGGCAGCCTTGGCAGCAGCGGAACCGGCATATTATCGAACCTCGGCAGCGTTGCGACTGGTGTTCTCTCCAAGCTCGGTGGTGTTGGCAGCAGCCTGTCCGGGCTGCTCTCCGGCGTAGGCTCCACGCTGGGCGGCATCGCTGGCTCGGCAGGTTCTGCGATTGCGGGACTGTTCGGTTCTGTTGGCACAACGGTGTCTGGTCTTGCAGCTGGTGCAGGCAGTGCTTTCTAGTCCCTGTGAAATCCACTGTTCCTTCACAATCCGTCCTTCATCAAAATCCAATAGCATCACAGACATCGCTGTCTGTATTGGCCTTCTTCTTAGCAATTCAACTGCAGCATCGAAAAGCTTTGCATCACGAAACACAATCGTTGATCTCGTATCATCGAGTTTCTCTGGATACCACGCATCTAACAAGAAAAGCGAAGATCTCATTGTCAAAGCATTGTATGCCATGTGCTCTGCAGAGGAAGTCAACGGTGAAACACTCCGTTCTCCATCTTCTGCACATTCTGCAAGTACATAGAAAAAGAGCCATCGTCTTTCGCCTATTTCGCATTTCAGGTCTAACCCCAGGCTAGGTCGCACTCGAGGAAAGTCTTCTCGAAATAGTGTTGCCGGTGAAATGCGCTTTAAGGTTATGCCACGATTCAACAACGAAAGAGTTATTATATTCTGCGCCGTTTGTTCTGCCTGACGCAAATCCTCAAGAGAACCCCGACGTCTTAAAAAGGTGTATTCCCTTGGAGAAACATATCCGTCAGCTCGTGCAAAAGTCTCAAAGGGAAGCTCCACACTTTCATCCCTGTGATCATAAATTGCCTGCAAATTCTCCAACGAAACTGCCTTCGTAATTTTTCCGTTAGCAATCCGGGACAACGTTGAAGCGCCGATTCCACAGTCCTCCGCAAACTGAGCCATCGTGCGACTCGGTCCCTTTGCCCTCGTAACCAACTCTCCTAAGCGCAGCAGGTCAGGCGTTCTCGCCAGTACATATTCTTCTGCCATCACCTTTGTCTCCCTTCTCGAAGTCACTCTTGCGACCTCTTGCAACATAATCATACCACATCTTGCACACGTAGTCAACACTTCCTTGCAATTTTCTTGCAAGATGTTGCAATTCTCTTTTATCGAATGATAACTTGCTCTTAGCGCACTCTCTTTTCCAGAAAATAATTCTCTTCCCTCTTGACAACTTGCGTATTGTGCGCTAATATAAATATGCAAGTTGCGTTTGCAATGCACATTATACAAGGAAACTTGCATATTGTCAAGCGCAACATAGCGCATATCGTACTATCAACCAAGAGGAAATGACCATGAAATTCGGTGAGAAAGTCAGGGCTGCCCGACTTGCTGCAAAGTATTCCCAAAAGCAACTCGCAGAAATGACCGGCATCGCACTACGCACCATCCAGAATTATGAAAGCGGTGAACGTATGCCCAAGCAGAAGGAGACCTATCCTCTGCTCGCCGACGCTCTCGGTATAGAAGTCAATTCACTCATGGACGATGATGCCGAGTTCATCCTGAAGGCCACCGAAAAATACGGATCCAAGGGGCATGAACAGGCAGAGCGTCTCATTAAAGAGGTGTCCGGCCTGTATGCCGGCGGTGTCCTGATTTTTAAGTTTTCAGCTTTCTCGGCTATGATATGGAGTGAAATGCAATCATGATTAATAAGCAAGCATCAGCCTTGCCTCGCCGTTTGATTCGGAAATTCAAATGCAACGACCCCTTTGAACTTGCAGAAGCCCTCGACATCGATGTTATGGAACGGGCAGATTTTAAACGCCAAAAAGGGGCATTCAAAGTCATCCTATTCCGCCCCTTTGCTGCGCTGCGTGGCTTCGATGACGAGATTTCCAGTGAAGGAGCCAGCAAGCTGCTAGTGAAGAAGGTGGAGCTCTCCGATGAGGAGAAGAACGACCTATCCGACAAGCTCCTGCAGGTCAAGAAAGGCATGAAGGTCGTAGTCCGGTACTTTGTCCGAACCACAGAGTGCACCGGAAAATACATTAGTCTGACCGGCACAGTTGTTATGATCGACCCAGTTTATCGAGAACTGAAAGTCATGCAGGACAGCGATAGAAAAGCAGTGGGCATTGAGAAAGAGCTGCCGGTCATCATCCCCTTCGACGATATTGCCAATCTTGCCGGTGAGGGTATCACTAGTATTGCGGACTACCTCGGGATAGAAAAGTATCCTGATGATATATAAACGCCTACATGGCAAAGGAAGTGCAAAACACTGTGAACTACTATTTCTGCGATGTCTGCCATCACTGCTTTGAAGCAGAGTCGCTGCCCGACCGTTGCCCAGACTGCGGCAAAACGGGCTATCAGAACAGGCCTGCCATCCGCCCGGCAACCGAAAAAGAAGTACAGGATCTTCTCCGAGCCCGGGATGAGGAATGGGAATAAACCAACTGACTGCCTTCTGTGGTTATCCACGGAGGGCAGTTTAATTTCGTCACAAACTATACTCCCGCGCTCGTATTACTTCGTCATCTTCTCCTTGACCTTTTCCGGCACGTCAATTAAGCCAAATCGGTAGAACATTCCATAGATATACGACACGCCCCGGATGTCTCCCAGCGCCTTGGGTCTGTCCACTACCTCTCCAATTTTTCCGATATTGTGATACGCCAGCAGCACAGAACTCCAAGCAAGGCTCTTGCTACCCTCTCTGCGGTCGATCCACCGTTCCTTGGTGAATTCATCTCCTCTGCCCTTCTTCAGCGTATATGTAAAGGGCAAGCCGGACATCGTCTTAAACTTGTATTCCCGAAAAGCCACCACGCACTTCCAGAGGTTCTCCTCGCAGGGATTCTTCTTCAGCGCAACCACAGCTCGGTAGTGACGCTGCCGCTCTGCCCCAGCACTGATATTCTCTGCTTCTGCATCTTCCGGGAAGTACACGCCTTTCTCATACGGCAGATAAGAGGTCACAGAGGAACAGGACAGCCGCAAGGCAGCCATGGTGGAGGTGACGGCATTGGAGTAGTTTTGTGTTTCTCTGAAGGTATTGAAGGTCTGCCGGACAAGTTTTGCCGTGTCCGACTCGTAGACTCCGGCTGTGATGAGTAGTTTCCGAACCTTGATAGGGTTGAGCGCTAGTGCGTCTGCGATGGCTTGCAGGCTCATTCTGTCCGTATAAAGTTCAGCAGCCGCTTCCATCTGCTGTACCAGGTTCTTGGTCGCACTGTACTCCGGTTTTGATGGCTTCCGTCCACCGCCGACCTTGCGTGTGTTATCCACAGATTTCACCTCACTTTTATTATCGTCACAAACTATATGGCGCACTCAAAAATACGCCGTGTGAACTTCTGGAGTTAAGTCCACACGGCATATTACTTTATTTCAGTTTTTCGAGAATCTCATCTGCGGTCACGCCGCTTGCCAGTAGCTTCTTCAGCACATCCTCGGCTTCTGCCTTCTTTGCGGCTTCAGCGGCTTTTGCTTCGGCTGCCACTTTCTTGGCCTCCAGCTTTGCGATTTCCTTTTCGGTCTGCTTGATCTCCGCTCTCTGCGGTTTCAGACTTTCACGCAGAGACTTAATGTCAGTCTTCAGCTCTTCGATCTGGGCGACAGTCTTGGAAAGCCCCTCTTCCAGCATCGCCTTATCTTTCTGCAACTTCTTGATCTGGGCATCGAAGTCAGCGGTAGCGGTGACACGGTTCTTACTGCCTTTAGTTCTGGGCATAGGATGATACCTCCAATAAGATTATGTATGATTTGAGGATAGTATAGCACGGTGGATAGTGAATGGCAATATTATCAGTATTCTATTCCCAGAATTCTAAACGCACGTTCCAAATATATATGAAGACTCGACTTCTTTTGGTAAACCTGTTCAGCTTCAATTCTCTTTGATTTCCAGCCTTTGCACTCTTCTAAATCTCGAAGCCATAGTATTGTACTTACCATAAACCTGTGCATAACCAGTCAGGCCAGCCTTGGCCTGCAGGCGCAGGGAGAATTCCGGCATTTCCTCACAGTACTGAGCAGCAATTTCGGGACGCTCTGGACGGGGCCCGACGAGGCTCAAGTCACCCTTCAAGATATTTATAAGCTGCGGCAATTCATCAACGCGGCAAGCACGAATGATTTTGCCAACGGGCGTGATGCGATCATCGTTTTCGCCGCTGGAAAGACGGGCGACGCCGTCCTTTTCAGCATCAACACGCATACTTCTGAATTTGAGAATACCGAATTCTTTGCCATCCTTTGTTAAACGAATTTGCTTGTAAAAGACTGGGCCGTGATCCGTTGCTTTGATGGCAATAGCCGTCGCAAGGAAAATCGGACTCAGAATCACAAGCGCAATAGCAGAAATGACAATATCCAGCAGTCGTTTTACAAACAGATACTCCGGCTGAGGATTATACCGGCCAACACGAAGCATCGGCAGGTGGAACATATGCATGTGATGTGCACCGGACATAATAGTGTCACCGATGCGTGGTACTACAAATACAGTAATGTTGTTTTCTACACAGTATTTCAGAATAATATTCCGATCATGGCTGTGGATGCCGCTCAAAAACACTGTGTTGATGCCGTCCAGCATGGAAAGATTCTCGATGCACTCCCCCGCCATAGCTGTGGAAACCACTTTGTACTTGGCATCAAGACCGTACTTACCAATCAGCCGCTCCATACCGCGTCTGGTATCATAAATAACAGCTGTGGCTTGCGGCGGGAAGGTTTTAAAGTAGGCGTGGTGAGCGTTATAAGCCCAAATTGAGGCCATAATAACCTGCCCCACAAGAGCTGCAACGCCAGGAAGAATGTTGGGCAGGTGCTTGGACAGTAGCCAGATCACGATGTACATGATAAAGTCGCTGACCGCAGCCGCCAAAAATTGCTCGTAGATGATTTCAGAGATTCGCTGCATCGACATCAGAAAGGCGTCATATACGCGTCCAAAGATGATGAACAGCACAAAGAACAGTGCCACGACCAGGTAATCGCCCTTTGCATAGTACGGCGATGCAACGCGCTTAGCATAGTATAGATACCAGCACATTGCAAATGGTATCGTCACAAGCACAGCATCTAACAGCTTTATCATCCGCAAAATCAAGTCATGCCTAAACCTTGTCATGTTCTTACTCCTCGTTCTTCTTTGCACACATATTATTTTCAATACTGCAATTGAAATCAGGGAAAGCAGTTTTGAGCAGCAAAAGGCATTCCCACAAATTAGTCATGGAAAATCCTTAGCACAATTCAGCAGTCTACCAACGCAATATTTTGCCAATATATGTATTGATATAATAGCACACAATTCGACATTTATCAACAAATCGGATTCACTTTAATTATACAAGTACACAAATTCAGCACATTTTACAAATACACCCTTGTTCATAAGGTGAATGAGGCTAAAATTCGATAGATTGTTATATGTAACAGTCAATTGATACATGATTCAAGTTTTGCTTAAACCGCAACTGATTCATGTAGGAGGCATCCATTTTGTTTTCTCTTGGATTCTTTCGTTGTTGTAGTAATTTATGTAGCCGTCAACAGCCTTGGCATATGCCACAACGCTTTGGGAGACCCTTCTCATGACAGCCAGCTTGCGCGTAAAAAACGACAAATATTATGTTGTGCTCACGCATACGACAGATGGCAAAAAAAATCAGACCTGGGTCTCCACAGGTCTGTCAGTAACAGGAAACGAGGGCAAAGCCAGGCAGATCATGCTTGATATGCTCGGTGAAAAGTCCGAACAGGCTGCCCCGCCCGATATGCTTTTCAGTGACGCCGTGCGCCGCTGGCTGGAGGATGTCCGGCATCGCGTGGACGAGGTCACCTATCAGGGCTACGAGGTACAGGCTCGGGCGCATATTCTCCCCTACTTTGATGACCTGCAAATCCGGCTGTGCGATGTTGACGGCGAGGCGCTGCAGACGTACATCAACGTAAAGGCCAAATTCGGGCGTTCTGACGGTCACGGCGGCCTATCCGCGGTTAGCTTGCGTCAGCACAAGAACGTGCTCAATCAGACGCTCAAATTGGCGCAGAGGGACGGTCTGATTCAGACAAACCCTGCCGATTTGGTCGTCATGCCGCACGCGGCGCAATTTACCGGCACGTTCTACACGGAATCACAGATGCGGAATCTGCTGACCGCTGTTAAGAACGAACGCCTCTACCCCATCATCTACGTCACCGCGCTGTACGGTCTGCGCCGCAGCGGGTACTGGGGCTGAAATGGGACAGCATCAACTTTGCGATGCAAACGCTGACCATACGGCACACCGTGGCCCGGGTCACGAAGGTCGTGGAGAAGAACAAGACGAAAAACGCATCCAGCTTCCGCAGCTTTCCCCTGACATACGATGCGGTAAGGCTGTTCAAGATCCTGCTTCAGCAGGAACAATACTACCGCAACCACTTCGGCAAGGACTACATAGACAACGACTACGTATTCACCTGGGAGGACGGGCACCCCTACTCCCCCGACTATGTGAGCCACACCTTCCACAAGCTGCTGAAGAAGTACGA
>PPYF01268581.1_pt1 | contig 14112 bp, 8 predicted proteins | sample 1559871 | NCBI WGS metagenome assembly PPYF01 (sample SAMN08240021, study PRJNA423297) | Human gut metagenome, whole genome shotgun sequencing project. | reverse complement strand
GTCACGGTGGATAAAGGCAGCGACAGCGCAGACTTTGCCCTAATCCGCCAGGTGAAGCCGGGAGACATAGTGGTGACCCAAGATTACGGACTGGCAGCCATGGTGCTGGCCAAGCGGGGCTATCCCATTACCCAAAACGGCAAGCGGCTCACCGATGCCAATATTGACACGCTGCTGCTCACCCGCCACGCAGCCAAAAAAGCCCGGCGGGGCGGCTACCGGCTGAAAGGGCCGTCCAAGCGCACAGCAGAACAGGACAAAGACTTTCAAGCGGCACTCAGGAGGTTGATTGAAGATGCACATTCTCATTGCACCGGATAGCTACAAAGGCTCCTTGACCGCCCGGCAGGTGTGCGATATATTGGCGCAAGCGTTGCTGACCCACCCGGGGGTGACGGTAGCCACCCTGCCCCTGTCTGACGGAGGCGAGGGATTTGGCACCTGCTGCGTTGACGCCTGTAGGGGCGATATCCTTTACACAAATGCCGTTGACCTATATGGCAATGCAATACAAGCACCCCTGTACACCTGCAGCGGTATGTGCGACGGCGGCGCCGGTGCGTTGGCAGCGCTTGGCGTGGCATTTTATGACCGAAACGGGACTTCTATCCCCCACCCCACCGGCGGCGATCTTCAGCGGATCGAGCGGTTGCAGATCCCTGCGGATTTTCAACATTGCGTAAAGGGTATGCACTTTACATACGCCTGCGATGTGACCAATCCTTATACAGGCAAGAACGGTGCCGCTGCGGTGTTCGGTCCCCAAAAAGGCGCCACTCCGGCGCAAGTACAACTGCTGAACAACGATATGGCGCACCTGGCGGCGCTGTTGCCGAATGCTGTCCGTGCTTTGCCCGGTGCCGGTGCAGCCGGCGGACTGTGCGGCGGCCTGTACGGCGTACTGGGCGGTAGCACCCAAAGCGGGTTTGATCTGCTGGCGGCGCTGGCCGATCTGGACAGTGCCATTGCCGGGGCAGACCTGGTGATTACCGGCGAGGGGCGCACGGATCGGCAGACCTTGATGGGCAAGCTGCCTTATCAAGTGGCGCAACGCGCCAAAAAGCTGGGCAAGCGCTGTGTGGTTATCAGCGGCGATGGGGACGGCACCCTGGTGGGTGACAAGGTGATCACCTTAACAGATGAGAACACCCCGCCCCGGGCTGCCATTGCCCACGCTGCCGCCCTGCTGGCAGAAAAAGCCGATCTGCTCTTGCAATAATATGTTTTTAATATTATAATGAAGTATATTTTATGGGCTATGCCCGGAACAGGAGAACAGTATGAAAGTCAGACTTCCCAAACACAGAGAGTTTTTGATCAAATTTGCCGACGGCTATGAGAAAGAGGACGAGGCCTGGCAGGCGTTGAATCAAATTGTAGCCGACTACTCCAAGGATGGCAAGAGCGTGTACACCCCCACCTTTATTGAGGACAATGAGGACAAGGTAAAGGCTCTGCAAGAGCAGTACGAATTTACCTATGAGATTATTGAGAAATAAGTATGCAAAAGAAGAAAGCTTATGCAGTATCCACCGCCCATCTGGACACGGTGTGGCGCTGGGATCTGCGCAAAACCATTGAGGAATACCTGCCGGATACCTTGCGTAAGAACTTTGATCTGATCGAGCGTTATCCCGACTACTGCTTCAATTTTGAAGGTGCATTTCGCTATCAGCTGATTGAGGAATATTATCCTTTGGCCTTTGGGGAAATTCAAAATTTAGTAAAGCGCGGCAACTGGTATCCCGCCGGTGCCTGCTATGAGAACGGCGATGTGAATATTCCCTCTCCGGAGGCACTTTTTCGCAATATTCTCCTTGGCAATCGGTATTTTCAGGAAAAGTTCGGCGTGCAGTCTAAGGACATTTTTCTGCCGGACTGCTTTGGCTTCGGCCAGGCGCTGCCATCTGTGATGAAGTATGCCGGGCTGCTGGGCTTTACGACCCAAAAGCTCAGCTGGGGCAGTGCCTACGGCGTGCCCTTTACCCTGGGTTATTGGCAAGGCGTGGACGGCAGCCGAGTGCTGGCGTGCCCCAATGCCCGGTCTTACCGCTCCAAATTCAGCGGCGACCTGCGCGGCGAAGTGTCCGTCATTGACGATGTGGCAAAGAACGCCTTTGAAGGCGGTCTTCCCTATGCCCAGCACCTGTACGGCACCGGCGACATTGGCGGCGCTCCCACAGAGGAGAGCGTGCAAAGCGTGTGCGCCAGCGCGGCAGAAAATGAGCAAAAAGACTTTGATGTGATCAGTGCGCAGTCCGACCAAATTTTCAAGGACATTGATGCCCTGCCGGACAGCGACAAGGACCGCCTGCCCGTGTGGAACAACGAGCTGCTGATGACCAGCCACGGTGCCGGCGGTTACACTGCCCGGGCGATGGGCAAGCGACTAAACCGCCAATGTGAGGTGCTGGCCGATGTGGCGGAGAGCACCCTCTCCACCGCGGAGCTGCTGGGGGTCTATACCTACCCGCAGGAAACGGTGACCAAGGCCTGGAAACGGCTGATCCAGCACCAGTTCCACGACGATCTGCCCGGCACCTCCAATATGGACATTTACAACACCGGGTGGAACGACTACCACACCTCGCTGGTGCAGCTGCAAGGGGAATACACCGGTGCAGTGGGTGCCATTGCCAACCAACTGGATACCCAATGGGTAACGGACTGCGCCCTGATCGTGCACAATCCCCTGCCCTTTGCCAGAACAGAATCGGTAGAAGCCCATGTACGACTGAATCACAATGGCAAGTACCTGCGGGTGCTGGATCGAGACGGTAATGAGCTGCCCAGCCAGGTAATCCGCAAAGAAGGCAAGGCATTTCACATGGCTGTGCTGGCCACCGTGCCTCCTATGGGCTACCTGGTATTAGATGTGACGGCGGCAAACGCCCCCTGCCCGGTAAAGACTGACCTGCGTTGCGGCGAGCACATGCTGGAGAACCGCAAGTACCGTCTGCTGCTGAACAAAAACGGCGATATCGCCTTTTTGTATGATAAAGAGCTGGGGCGCCAGATTTTGGAAAGACCCATTAAGTTGGCTGTGCTCCACGACACCGGCGAACTAAACTACCCGGCGTGGGAAATGCGCAAGGCCGATATTGATAAAGCGCCTTATCTCTATGCCAACACACCGAAGTTTGAGCTGCTGGAGAGCGGCCCCGCCAAGGCGGCTATTAAAGTCATCCGTCAACTGGGCGTGTCTAAAGTGGAACAGGTGATCAGCCTGGATGCCGGCAGCAGCTGTATTCGGGTGGAGAACGCTGTGGATTGGCGCAGCCGCCGGTCTATGCTCAAGGCTGAATTTCCCTTTGTTGCCGCCGCAAACGGCGCGGACTACGACCTGGGACTGGGTGTAATCCACAGAGGAAATAATAACGAAAAACTGTATGAAGTACCGGCCCAAAAGTGGGCAGATCTGACAGATAGCGACGGCGACTTTGGCGTGTCCGTCTTTTCAGACAGCAAATACGGCTGGGATAAGCCGGACGATCACACCCTGCGGCTCACCTGCCTGCACACGCCCGCCGGCGCTTTCATCAAAGAAGCACGCCAGGATTTGATGGACCTTGGGCGCAACCGCTTCGGCTTTGGCATTTACAGCCACAAGGGCGGCTGGCCGACCGGCACGCAAACAGCGGCAGAAGCCTTTAGCAAACCGCTGGTCGCATTCCAAACCTCCGCCCGCAAGGACGGCAAGCTGGGCAGCGCATTTTCCGCGGCTGCATTAAATACGGATAACGCCTTACTCCGCGCCTTTAAGAAAAGCGAGGATGGCAGCGGTTATATCGTCCGCATTGGCGAAGCTGCAGGCCAAGCACAAAAGGCTGTAACCTTCTCCGTCTATCGGGCCATCGCCGGAGCCACCCTGTGCACCGCAGACGAGCGACCGATTCAACCGATAGAGATTAAGAACGGTCAACTGACCTTTGATTTGAAGCCCTTTGAAGTAAAAACCTTTTTACTCACCTTTGAGGCAGAAAAGCTGCCCCGAGAGAAATTTAAAAAAATGGAACTTCCGGTGAACACCAAGGGCTTAACCACCGACGAGGATATGCGTAACTGCATTCTGCAAGGCGCCGGGTTCTCGCTGCCGGCAGAGTTGCTACCGCAGGTACCCACTTATAAGGGCATTACATTTAAGCTGCCGCAGGTCAGCGACGGCAACGACCTGCTTGTGGCTCGCGGCGAGACTTTGGAGCTGCCCAAGGGCTGCACCAAGCTGTACTTTCTGGCAGCCAGCACAGCCGGTGACCGGCAGGCGGAATTCGCCACCGATCGGCGCACCAAGACCCTGACCATTCACAGTATGGCAGAGCTGCCATTTCTGTGGGATATGGCTGGACTGAAGCAGACCGCCCGCATTAAGGATGCGGACATTGCCCTTGAATTCACACACTGCCATCACCCGGAGGGCAACATTGCCGCCAAAAAAGCCTGGTTCTACCTGTATGAACTGGACATTCGCGGTGCCAAGACCCTGACCCTGCCGGAGGACAATCGACTGATCATTATGGCCATGACAGCGGTGAAGAAATACGCCAACACCACCCTGGCTACCCCCCTGCTGGACACTGTCAGCGGCGACTACGACTTTGACGATATTCCGCCAATGGAAAAACTGATTGACAAGGCGGACTTTGTCACCATTCGTGCAGGCAAGATCCAGGACCAGGCCAAGGGCGGTAAGGGCAAAGGCTGGAAAAGGGACAACCCCATTACCAACATCATTCGCTCTTATACAAAAAGTGAATGGTAACGGTGCATAAATATCAAAAGGACCGGTATGCAAATTCTGCATATCGGTCCTTTCTCTCTGTAAGGCACAACGCCTTTACAAAATCACAAAGTGAAAATTGATGTGGAAATCTATGTTCAAACTGTGGAAGTCTCCATTGGCTTGTGAACGAAATTTGCGAAAAACTCGGTGGAAAATGTGCAAAATGTAAAGGCTTTCACTTGCTTTCTCATTATTTTCCACATTTCTATATCACAGAGACGATAAATATACATCCTGCCTACTTTTGAACGATCTGTATAAATACAAAGCGCTCCTGAAAAACAGGAGCGCTTTTTGTATTAAACTTGCTTACTTCTTAAAGAAATCCACAATCTGGTCAAAGGCGTCATCGTCGCTGTTGGTAAACGCAGAGGGGGCAGCAGTGGTAGGCGCCACAGGCTCGGTTACCGGCGGTGCAACCTCCAGGTTAGCGGTAGTGGACTTGATCTGATGATTGGGACCTTCGTCACCAAAGCGGGTGGCGATGACGGTGATAATCATCTCGTCCTCCAGCTCCTCATCGAAGTTGGCACCCCAAATGATCTCACAATCCGGGTGAACCGCATTGGTCACGATGGTAGAAGCTGCATCAATCTCTTCCAGACCGATGTCCGTAGAAGCGGTAATGTTCAGCAGTACGCCCCGGGCACCCTCGATAGAGGTGTTCAGCAGCGGAGAAGTGATGGCCTGCTTTGCAGCCACCTCGGCCTTGTCCTTACCCTTGGCGCGGCCAACACCCATGTGCGCATAACCGGCGTCCTTCATGATCTCGGTCACATCGGCAAAGTCAGAGTTTACCAGACCGGTAGCATTTACCAGGTCAGAAATGGACTGCACGCCCTGGCGCAGTACATCATTCGCAATCTCAAAAGCGTTGAGCAGCGTGATCTTCTCATCGGTCACATACTTCAGGTTTTCATTGGGAATGACCATCAGGGAATCCACATACTGGGCCAGATCCTCGATGCCCTCTTTTGCCTGATTCATGCGACGCTTGCCCTCAAAAGCAAAGGGAGTGGTCACAACGCCAACGGTAAGAATACCCATATCCTTGGCAATCTTCGCTACAACGGGAGCAGCGCCGGTACCGGTACCACCGCCCATACCGGCAGTGATAAATACCATCTCTGCGCCGGTCACAGCGTCAGTAATCGCCTCGCGGCTCTCCTCGGCGGCACGAGTGCCAACCTCCGGCTTAGCGCCGGCGCCGCGGCCCTTGGTGGCTTTTTCGCCGATCTCAATCTTATGAGAAGCGGCAGACTTAGCCAGAGCCGGACGATCCGTGTTGATCGCAACGAACTCCACATCCTGAATATTACATTTTACCATGCGGTTCACGGCGTTACCGCCGCCGCCGCCAACACCGATTACTTTAATCTGAACAACCTTGTTGTCATCCGTATCAATTTCATAACGAGCCATAGATTATGTATCTCCTTCATTTATTTTGTAAATCCATCAGTTTGTCAGCAGACAACTTTACAAATCATATTGTAACAATATTGTAATCCTTTTGCAACACTTTTTTTGAATATTTCTCAAAGTTTTTGACAATTTTTCCGATTTTCAACCGGCGGGCCTTTGTGCAGTTTCCACAAGTGTGCGAAACTTGTCTAAAATATGTACATTTATTTTCTTTACATCTAATCTTCTGTAAAGTAATATTGCTTTTCACCTGTTAAACGAAGGGTTCCTTTCACAGAAGGATTATCCTGATCCAACTGTGCACAGGCAGCTAAGCCCTGATGGATCTTCTTTTCCAGCTTCTCACAGGTGCCCAGCTTAAAGACGATCCGACCGTCATATACAATAGAGTTGCTGTTCAGTCCCTCGCTGCAAATCGCCGTTGCCTCTGTGAACTGATAATCACGAATGGCCTGTGCCAACTGGGTCAAGCACGCGGCTACATTCTTGTTGGCAAACTGGGCGGTCTGTCCCACCTTGGCACTTTTTAAATTGGCCTTTTGAATAAGAATACTCTCTTTCGGCTTTTTCTGCACCACTTCCAGCACCTTGAACCGATCGTCCATCAAGGTATAGGTCTTGTCCTTATTCTTCACCGCATAGGCCGGTGCGGCGTCTGTCACCTGTATCTGAACGATGCCGGGCAGCTTGCGCTTAATCTTGGCGCTATACACATACGGCAGTGCCTGCTGCAACTGCTGGGCTGCCTTGTCCGTATCTGCCAAAAACAGGTTCTCCCCTGTTTCAATGGTACAAACGGAGAGCACCTTTTCCGTGTCATATACCTTACTGCCGGTAACGGTAATGTTCTCGATCTTAAAGAACACGGTCAGACACAGCACCGCCACAATCGCTACCGCCAGCAGCACCAAACCGATCACGGCCAAAGCCCGGCGCACGCTGCGCTTTAACCGGCGGCGTTTATTCTGTTTTTTGCGCCGTTCCTGACGGGTCATCGGCGGCGCCTGGCGCTGCTGCCGGGAAGCGGCTTGCTGCTGCTCCCGACGATACAGCTTCGGCGGCTCCAGCCCAGTATCCAAGTAAGCGCTGCGCTGTTGTTCAGGCGGTTCTGGTGTCCTTTGTTTCATGGTTCGTCCTCTTGATATTTGCCCCTACCGCAGTGAGTACGGTCGGCAAGTCCTCATACCCGCGGGTAATATGATGAATTTCGCTGATGGTGGATGTACCGGCAGCAGCCAATGCAGCCACCACCAAGGCGGCACCGCCACGCAAGTCCGTAGCCTCTGCCTTTGCCCCGTGGAGCGTAGGCACGCCGCGAATCACCTCCGTTTTGCCGCTAACAGCAATGTCACAACCAAAGCGCTGCAACTGGCAGGTATAGCGAAATCGATTTTCAAATATATTCTCACAAATCACAGATGTGCCCCGAGCAGTGGCAGCTGCGGCGGCAAGCACTGCCTGGCTGTCTGTGGGAAATCCCGGATACGGCATGGTGGTCAGCCGCTTAAAGGCGCGCAGCCGCTCCGGCGCTGTGATCAATAGATCTGTGCCGTCCAGGCGCAGGTCACATCCCATCTCCTGAAACACCGGCAGTACCGGTGCCAAATGCGCCGTGCGCACCTGCCGCAGCAACAGTTTACCCCCGGTAATGGCCGCAGCGCTCATATATGTTGACGCCACGATCCGATCCGGGATCACGGTATGCGCCGTGCCGTGGAGCGACGATACACCCTCAACGGTCACCGTGCCGTTGCCATCTACCAGCACCTTGCCACCCACTGCATTTAAGAAGTCTGCCAGATCACCGATCTCCGGCTCCCGCGCTGCGTTCATTAAGGTAGTCACGCCCTTGGCGGTACAGGCCGCCAGCATCACGCACTCTGTGGCACCGACGCTGGGGAACGGCAAATGTATGGGACAACCCACCAGGCCACCGGGCGCCGTGCAGTGCATACAACAGCCGTCCTCTGTGACCCGAGCACCCAGCAACCGCAGAGCGGACAGGTGCAGATCAATGGGTCGCAGTCCAATATCGCACCCACCGGGATAACATACGGTGGCGCTGCCTGCCCGACTGAGAATCGCCGGTAAAAACAGCATGCTGGAGCGCATGGTACGCATCATTTCTTCGGAAATACAGGTGCCGCTCATCGTCGTAGCGTCTACGGTCACTACCCCCGGCTCCTGCTGCACACGGCAGCCCAGAGACTGCAAAATGGCAGCGGCTGCCGCCACATCGGACAGCGCCGGGCAATTATGTATTTCACACACCCCGGGTACCAGCAGTGTGCCGGCTAAAATAGGCAGCGCTGCGTTTTTTGCGCCGTGTACCGGCAGCACGCCCCGGAGTTTGGTCTGACCCTCAATTACATACTGTTCCATTCCATCACCCTCGTACTTGCCATACTATGCAAGGAGGGGACTTTGGGTGTATCGGGTTATTTTGCCTTTGCCAGGTCCAAGATTACATCGGCAATGCGGCTGCGAGCGTCTGCTACAGACATAGCCTTGGCATTACGCTCAATTTCAAACAGCTTTTCTTTATCGGAAAGCAACTCGTCCATCATGGCAGTCAAGGTATCTGCGGACAAGTCCTTCTCCTCCAAAATACGGGCGGCATTACGATTTACTAGCGCCATCGCGTTGTGGAACTGGTGATTTTCTGCCACATAGGGCGAGGGAATTAAAATGGATGCCTTGCCCATGGCCTCAATCTCAGACAGAGAGGAGGCGCCGGCACGGCCGATCACCAAATCCGCCGCCGCCATACATACATCCATATTGTCAATATACTGGCGCACTTCCACCGTGCCTTTGCGGCCATCGGTGAAGCCCGCCTGCGCAAACTTCTCTAAATATTCGCCGCCGTTGGTGCCCACAGAATGGATATGGTAACAGCTGCCGTCCTCTGCATGGCGCAGAAGAATGGGCAGCATGGCCTCATTCAGGGGCTTAGCACCCAGAGAGCCGCCAAAGGACAGCACCAACATTTGACCGTCCGGTATGCCCAGTCCTGCCCGGGCAGCCGCCCGATCGGCACACAGGAGTTGACCGCGCACCGGCAGACCGGTAACCACCGGCGGATTTTTCGGCGTTAAGTGCTTGGCAGCATCCTCTACCGTCAGCATAACCCGATCCACCGTTTTGGCCAGGGTTTTATTGGTGATGCCTGGATAGGCGTTTTGCTCGTGAATACAAGTGGGAATACCCAGCTTCACCGCCTGTTGCAGCACCGGACCGCTGACATAACCGCCAAAGCCCACCACCACATCCGGCTGAAAGTCGGTGAGGATCTGTTTACATTTCTTTTCGCTTTTCATCAGCCAGGCCACCGTGCGCACATTGTGGGCAATGGCCGCCGGTGAAAAGGAACGGCGAAAGCCGCTGATCTGAATGGTCTTAAAATCAAACCCGGCAGCAGGCACAAGACGGCTTTCCATATGGTCCGCTGTGCCGACAAACAAAAATTCTGCCTCGGGATATTTTTCTCTTAGGTAGGAAGCCACAGCCAAAGCCGGGTTAATATGACCGGCTGTACCGCCGGTGGCAAACAGGAGCTTCATTCGCTTACCTCCACTCTTTGATTGTTTTTGCGTGATACGGAGAGCACCACGCCGATCTCGCCCAGCAACAGGATCAGTGCTGTGCCGCCGTAACTGAAGAACGGCAGAGCAATACCCGTGTTGGGAATGGTATCTGTGACCACCATAATGTTCAGCACCACCTGAAACCCGATCTGAGCCATAATACCCAGCACCAGCAGGGAGCCGAACCGATTGGGGCACTTTTTGGCAATATCAACACCGCGCCACACTAAAAGCCCAAACAGAAGAATAATAAACGCAGCGCCTACAAAGCCAAGTTCCTCACATACAATAGAAAAGATAAAGTCATTTTGCGGCTCAGACACATACAGGTACTTCTGCTTGGAATTGCCCAGCCCGGTGCCAAACAGACCACCGGAGCCAATGGCATACAGGGAGTTGTTGGTCTGCCAGCGCAGATCATCCGGCGAGTAGCTTTTATCCAGCCAGGCGCGTATGCGCTCGCCGGCGTAATTCTCCAGCAACTCCGGATTGACCACCACCAGCACCGCCACAGCTGCCACAATACCAACGCCGATGGCAAACAACTTCCAGTTGCTCCCCCCGGCCCACATCAGCGACGCACCGATGAGAAAAATCAAAATGGTGCAGGACATGTGATGCTCTAAGTAGATCAGCCCGCAAAATACGGCTATGACCAAAATGGGATACACAAAGCCGTACTTAAACTTGCGCATTTGGTGGTAGTACCGACTGATATAATTGGCCAGCACCACCGAGATGGTGAACTTGGCCAGATCCGACGGTTGAAAAGTAATGGGACCAAGGGGGATCCAACGGCGAAAGCCCCGCAGATTTGTGTGGTACACCAGCACCAAACACAGCAGCGCCAATGTGACCAGCAGCAGCGGCACAGTAGCCGCCTGGATCACCTTATAATTCAACTTGGATAGAATAAACATCGCCACCAGGCCCACAACTGCAAAAATCAGCTGGCGGCTGATATAAGCATAGCTGTTGCCATCATCATTATAAAAAGCATAGGCATAGGAGGCGGAAAAAAGCATCACAAGCCCGATGGTGAGCAGCAGCAAAGACAGCGCCAAAAAAGGCACATCAAAGGAGCCGGTGACCCAAATATCACTTTTTTTCAGTCGCTGTTTGCCGCCTTTTTGCATGGGCAGCACCCGTTCCCCTTCGCTGTGGGAAGGCAATGCGTTATCTGCGTGGTAAGCCACAGAATGCTCCTTTCTGTTCTTTCTTCAAATCTTATTTTCCGAAGGTGCCCTTAATCAGCAGCACCAAAGCGAGAATACATCCGGCGGCATTTACCAGTGAAAACACAACGCAGATCTTCTTTTCTTTCCAGCCGCACATCTCAAAGTGATGGTGAATGGGCGCCATTTTGAAAATACGCTTGCCGTGGGTGATCTTAAAGCAACCGATCTGGATAATATCGCTCATGGTCTCGCACACATAAACGATACCGAAAAGCAGCAGCAAAATCGGGCACTTGATACAGTAGCCTAAAGCTGCCACCAGGCCACCCAGGAACAGGCTGCCGGTGTCGCCCATAAAGGTCTTGGCCGGGTTCCAGTTCCAGCACAGGAAACCCAACACGCCGCCCAAAATAGCTGCAGCCAAAATGGACATACCCGTGTAGCCGCAGTACATACCAAAATAGATAAAGGCAATGGCTACGGTGGCGGTCACCGAGGAACAAAGGCCGTCGATGCCGTCGGTTAAATTCACGGAATTTACCGTGCCGTAAATGATAAAGATGGACAGCACCCAAAACAGCAGTCCGGTGCCGAAATTGCGCTCAAAGTTCACGGAACCGGCAAAAGGCAAGTACCACACCGTGTTGTGGGAGAACCACAGGGTCGCCACATATCCCACTGCCACAATCAGCTGACCCAGAGACTTCTGCTTAGCAGACAGGCCCTCGTTGCGCTTCAGCTTGATTTTGATAAAATCGTCGGTAAAGCCTACAATCCCGTTACCGAGAGCCAGGCACAGACCCGCCACCAGCAGAATGATCTCCCGCCCGGGGAGCAGTTCGGAGTAGGCGCTCTCCAGCGACTCGCCGGAAAAGTGCAGGGTCAAGGCGCCTACAATAAAGGCCACAATGATCCCGATAATGAACATCAACCCGCCCATATTGGGCGTGCCCTGCTTTTTCTTATGCCACACGGGGCCAATGTCCAAAATGGTTTGACCAAAGTGCAGCTTGCGCAACCAGGGAATGATCACAAACCCCAGTCCTGCGGTGACGGCAAAGGCCACCACCAAACTGATCAGAACAGATACAATAGACATTACGCCTTCTCCCACCTTTCATACACCGTGTGCATTACATCCTCCAGGTGCATCCCACGGCTTCCCTTAAAGAGCACACCGTCACCGGGTTGTACCTGCTGCGCCAGCGACTGCGCCAGCGCCTCTTTTGCGTCAAACAATCGGGCGTTTTCCAGCCCCGCCTGCTTGGCCGCTTCTACAATATAGGCAGCGTCCGCCCCATAGGCCAGCACGCCGTCTATGCCATTCTCTGCCGCCATCTTGCCCACTTGGGTGTGTGCCTCCTTGGCGTAATCTCCCAGCTCCAGCATGGCTCCCAGCACCGCATAGCGGCGGTGCACCGGCAGCTTGCCCAAGGTTTGCAATGCCGCGCGCATGGAGTCCGGGCTGGCATTATAGCAGTCCTCAATCACCTGCACGCCACCCACCTGCACCAAATTTTGGCGCATACCGGCAGGCACATAGTTTGCCAGGGCTGACGCAGCAGCAGCATGATCCACCCCGGTCACATAGCCCACAGCCATAGCCGCCAGGGCGTTATAAACATTATGTATACCCACAGTGGGAATGGTTACCAGCTGGGTAAAGGTGCTGTGGTGCACCGTAAAAGTGGTGGTGCTCCCCTGCTCTGCAATATCCGTGGCAGTAAAATCTGCGCTTTGATCGTCAATGGCAAAGGTCAAAAGCGGACGGTCCCCCAGCTTGACCGTGCGCAGCATATCATTATCCATATTCACAATCAGGGGCGCATCCGGTGCCATCCCCTCCAGTATTTCCAGTTTTGCCTGCAAAATTCCCGCCCGGGAACCCAGGTTCTCAATGTGGGACACGCCAATGTTGGTGATCAGTCCCACAGTGGGCGCCACCGCCCGAGTCAAACGGCTGATCTCGCCAAAATGGTTCATGCCCATTTCAATGACCGCCGCCGTGTGGCTGTCCTCCAAGCGGAACAGCATTTGAGGCACGCCAATCTCGTTGTTCAGGTTGCCCTGTGTCTTTAAGGTATTATACTTGGCACCCAACACCAGAGCGATAAACTCCTTGGTGGTGGTTTTGCCCACGGAGCCGGTCAGGCCCACCACCGGCAGCTGAAACCGCCGACGATACCAGCCAGCCAACTGAAGCAGCGCCTTGCCGGTATCTGTTACCACCAGCTGGGGCACATCCGCGTCTACCGGGTGATCCACCAGGAGCGCCGCCGCACCTAACTTTGCCGCCTGAGATGCAAAGGAATGGCCGTCAAACCGTTCCCCCCGCAGACAGACAAACAGGCTGCCGGGCTGTATTTTTCTTGTATCCGTGCAAACATCGGCCAAGGTGGCCTGGGCTTGCATTTGGGGCAAGCCTAAGGCTGCCGCCGCTTCCTGTAAAGTAAATGCTTTCATTCTTTCTCGGCGCCGAGGATCTCTGCCACGACTTCTCTTTCGTCAAAATGAATGGTGCCCGTAGGCAGAATTTGGTAGGTTTCATGGCCTTTGCCCGCCAACAGCACAATGTCTCCCGGCTCCGCGTGATGCAGTGCCCAGGCAATGGCCTCCTTGCGGTTTTCTACAACCACATAGGGCGTGGAAATGCCTTGCATACCCACTAAAATATCTTCAATAATGGCGTGGGGATTCTCGCTACGCGGATTATCCGAAGTAACCACACAAAAATCGGACAACTCTGCCGCAATCCGTCCCATCTTGGGACGCTTGGTCTTATCCCGATCGCCGCCACAGCCAAACAGGGTCATAATGCGACCGGTTGCGATCTCACGCAGAGAAGAAATGATATTCTCCAGTCCGTCCGGTGAGTGGGCGTAGTCGATGATCACCGTAAAGTCTGTATCGGTAGGTACCACTTCAATGCGGCCCTTTACCCCTTTTGATTTGCTGATGGAGGTGAGCACATCGCCAAACGGCACGCCCAGTTCCAGCGCACAAGTAGCGGCGCACAGCGAATTATAAACGGAAAACCGGCCGGGAATGGGGCAATGACAGCGACCGATATTTTCCGGCGCCACCAACTCATATTCCACACCGCTGGGCTTAAAATTCAGGTTCTTAGCCACATAGTCGGCGC
>PPYF01470125.1_pt1 | contig 14113 bp, 6 predicted proteins | sample 1559871 | NCBI WGS metagenome assembly PPYF01 (sample SAMN08240021, study PRJNA423297) | Human gut metagenome, whole genome shotgun sequencing project. | reverse complement strand
TATCCTCGGCAGAACGCACCGGGGATTTGCTCGTCATAATCTGACTGGCGAACTTTTGCTTTCCCTCTACAAGCTGATAGAGATATGCGTCAAAGGTCTGCTCCGTTACATAGCGGTAAATATCTACATCAGGGTTTGAGTTGCCCTGACGGATAATTCGACCGGAACGCTGCTCCAAGTCTGACGGTCTCCACGGACAATCCACATCGTGAAGTGCGATAAGTCTGTCCTGAACATTCGTGCCGGCTCCCATCTTCTGCGTAGAACCGAGAAGCACTCTGACCTCGCCTTTACGGGTCTTTTGGAACAGTTCTTTTTTCTTCACATCGGTATCTGCTTCGTGGATAAAGCGGACTTCGCTTTCGGGGACACCACGCTCTATGAGCTTCTTTCTGATGTCGTTATATACCGAGAATGTGCCGTCGTTTTTTGGCGTTGAGAGGTCGCAGAACACAAGCTGTGCTGATTTTTTATCGGCTGTTTCCTCCCAAATACGGTAGATGTTATCGACGCAGGCGTTGATTTTACTGCCCTCAAAATCAGGCAGCATATCGTTTAGCATACGCTGGTCAAGAGCCAACTTTCTGCCGTCGTTTGTGATTTTGAGCATATTATCTACACTCGAATCCACACCGCCGCCACGAACTTTCTCGGCTCGTTCCGCAAGGGAAGCAACCATCTCTTTCTGCATTTCCGAAGGCTTGACCGCAACATTGTGGAAGTGTGCTTCCGGCACAGGCAGCTCCAGCATATCCGCCGTCTTGATGTCGGCGACCTCCTTAAACATCGCCATAAGCTCCGGTAGGTTGTAGAATTTCGCAAAGCGGGTTTTCGCTCTGTAACCCGTTCCCTCCGGGGTAAGCTCTACGGCTGTTACAGTCTCTCCAAAGGTACTTGCCCACGAGTCGAAGTGCTGCAAGTTGTTTTTTACAAGCGTGTTGTACTGCAAGTATCGCTGAATGGTATAGAGTTCCACCATACTGTTTGAGATAGGAGTACCGGTTGCAAATACCGTTCCTCGACCGCCTGTAAGCTCGTCAAGGTATCGGCACTTCATAAACAGGTCGGAGGATTTCTGTGCTTCCGTCTGAGCGATACCGCCCACATTACGCATTTTGGTGTAAAGGTAGAGGTTCTTGTAATAATGACTCTCGTCAATAAAGAGCCTGTCCACACCGAGTTCTTCAAAGGTAACAACATCGTCCTTGCGGCTTTGGTCGTTGAGCTTTTCCAGCTTTTGTTTCACGGACTTTTTAGACTTTTCAAGCTGTTTAATGGAGAAGTTTTCTCCACGATTTCGCTTCAAATCCATAATACCGTCTGTCAGTTCTTCAAGCTGTTGCTCAAGAATTGCCCTCTGTCTTTCAATGGACATCGGGATTTTCTCAAACTGAGAATGACCGATAATTACTGCGTCGTAATCTCCCGTAGCAATTCGACCGCAGAACTTTTTGCGGTTCTTGGTCTCAAAATCTCGCTTTGTCGCCACAAGAATATTCGCCGCCGGATAGAGCTGCAAGAACTCCGCCGCCCATTGCTCGGTTAAGTGATTCGGGACTACGAACAGAGACTTATTGCAAAGTCCGAGTCGTTTGGACTCCATAGCAGCCGCCACCATCTCAAAAGTTTTACCTGCACCGACTGCGTGTGCCAACAGCGTATTGCCGCCGTACAGAATGTGTGCAACCGCATTTTTCTGATGTTCACGGAGTTCGATTTCCGGGTTCATACCGTTGAAAACAATGTGGCTTCCGTCGTACTCACGAGGACGAATACTATTGAATTTCTCGTTATACATTTTCGTAAGTTTTTCTCGGCGGGTAGGGTCATCCCATATCCAGTCCTGAAAGCCCTGCTTTATGAGTTCCTGCTTTGCCTGTGCGATTGCCGTTTCCTTTTTATTGAGAACTGCTTTCTTTTTGCCCTCGTCATCTTCGATATAGTCAAAGATACGGACATCTTTCAGGTTCAGAGTTTCCTCGATTATCTTATATGCGTTGATACGGGAAGTGCCGTATGTGCTGTACGCTTTAACATTGGAACGGTCATAGCTCTTTCCCTCAATGTTCCATTCTCCGGTAAACTGAGAGTAGTGAACCTTGATATTCCACTGTGCATAGCGTGGCGTATCGAGAAACTCAAACATAAACTGTTGGAATATTTCGGGCGGTATCCAAGTCGCACCGAGCCTTACGGAAATCTCGCTTGCCGTCAAATCCTTTGGCTGCACCTTTTCAAGTGCCTGCACATTGACGGTGTAATCTTCGGGATACAGAGTCGCAGACCTTTTGGCTGTTGCCAGCTTCTCACGAACATTGCCCGACAGATATTCGTCTGCCATCAGATACTTCGGCTCATAAGAATTGCCGTACTCATAAAGGGGATTTAAGAAGATAACACCCTTTAAGTCAGAAAATAATTCTTCCTCACTTTTGCCGGACAACTCCATCATATATGCCATATCAATGGCTGCTTTTTCGCCCATAGAGACAGCGAGAGCTTCGTCTGCGGTGTCAACCTCCGTTACAGGCTTGTGCGGTTTAATCGTTCTCTTGAAGAACATATCCGCCTTGCGTTCCAGTTCGCCATCTTCGTCCAAGACCTCAAGAGCAGAGAGCAGAGCATAGGAGCTGTCATCGGAAAAGGCGGAAGTATTGGCACGGCTGTTAATCAGTCCGTACTTCTTTGTAAAGCTGTCATACAGAGTGTTCAGCTTTTCCTGTGCCTGTTTGATTTCGCTGTCGGGGTAATCCTCGGTTTGCAGTTCAATCAGGTTGCGAACGCAATCTCTTATCCCAATCATACCCTTGATACGGTTCTCGGCGGTTGCCGATACCTCCACCGGGGACATACGGGAGTTCTCACGGAAATAGATTTTATCGTCCAAAATTGTGTAAGAGAAGTTCCTTACCGTAGGGTCTGCCGGGATAGAATTATCTTCTTCCTCCAGCTCGTCGGCAACCTCGTATTCGGAGATTTCTCCGTGAATGTTTGAGACTGCTTCGTTCAAAAGCTCCGAAAGGTCGGCATTTTCAAACGGTTCACAGGTTGCTTCCGGTCCGAAACGACCGCTTACCATTTTCATTTCGCCGAGTATCATTTCCGGGTGCTGAACAAAATATGAGTTCATCCTTATACCGTTTTCGTCGGTGTCAAGATGAACCCAATCCGGTTCAATATCTATGAGCCTGTCTCGCTTTTGCAAAAACAGAATATCGGATACAACCTCTGTTCCGGCATTGCCTTTGAAGGTGTCATTCGGAAGTCTGATTGCTCCGAGAAGCTCCGCCCTCTGTGCGATATATTTTCGGACATTGGAGTTTTCCTTGTCCATAGTTCCTTTGCTTGTCACAAGAGCCATCACACCGCCGGGTCGTAATTTATCAAGCGATTTTGCAAAGAAATAATCGTGGATTAAGAAGTTGTACTTGTCATATCGTTTATCGGAGACTTTGAAATCTCCGAAAGGCACGTTGCCGATAACACCGTCAAAGAAGCTGTCGGGGACATTTACTTCCTCAAAGCCCTGTGCCGCAATGGAAGATTTCTGATAAAGCTGCTGAGCGATACCGGCTGAAATGGTATCAAGCTCAACACCGTAAACCTTTGCGTTTTCCATTGACTTAGGCAGCATACCGATGAAGTTACCGATACCGCAGGACGGCTCAAGCAGGTTGCCCTCCTGAAATCCCATCTGTTCCAACACCTTGTAAATGGCGGTAGATACTTCGGGCGGAGTGTAAAAGGCGGTCAAGGTGCTTTCTCTTGCCGACGCATATTCCTCCGGCGTTAGGATATTTTTCAGCATTGCATACTCTGTATGCCAAGCTCCGGCTCGTTCGTCAAAGGCTTCGGGAATACCGCCCCAACCGACATATCTCGACAAGATTTTCTGCTCGTCAGGTGTTGCAAAACGGTTTTCGTTTTGACAATCCTTCAAGACCTTAATCGCTGCATAGTTTCTGTGAAAACGCTCTTTTTTGTTCACTTCTTCAACCTGATTATTGGCAAGGTCAAAGTTGTGTCGCTCCGACATCGGAATATCCGGGTGGAGGTCAAAGCTCTTTACCTTTGACTTTTTCTTTTGCTCCCAAGCGGGTACAATCGGTTCAGGCTCTTTGTCGTAACCGTTGCCGATACGAACACCCTCGTTATACATTTCCTCATAACTGTCAAAACCGTTTTGAGTAGCAACGATTTCTCTGTAATCCTCAATCGGTACATTTCCGATGTTCGTTGCCATCATATCAGTTCTTTCAGCGTTTTCAATGAGTGCTTCCATTGTGGCGGAGGTACAGTCGGTCAAATCCGGTGTCCTGTGAAATTCTCGGTCTGCATCCACAAACCATTCCGTACCTGCATCGGCAAGCTCCTGATTTGCAATGCTGCCGAGGTAATCAAAGAAATCCTCTGCCGAGTCATACTCCCGTGCGGCTTGCTGTATCTCGTCAAAAGAAAGCATATTTGTAACATAATGACCTCCGGCATTGCTGTCGGGGTTATAGTACATCCAAGTTACACTTTCATTGTCCCGGTCAATAAAGAAGGCGTCGTCATAACCGGTTTTCGGACTGAAATCCGGTACGGTTTCAGTATCGTTTTGAGCTTTATTTTCGCCTGTAACGGTTTTTTCTTCCGCCGGTAATACACTGACCTTCAAGTGGTCGTTCATCGGATTTTCACGCACTTTGCGGTCAAATTCTTCCCTTGAAAGTTCCTTGTTGAATAAGGGCATATCGAAGTCATAGAGCATTACACGGTTTTCATCAAAGGACAAAATCTCATACTGAGAAGCCCCAATATACACGCTGTCGCCGAGATGATATTCATACTGTGCTTCCGGCTCGTCCTCTTTGTTTTTAGGCTCAGGCGGTGCGTTAGAGAGTATATCTCGGTTTTTTCTCTGCTCTGCAAGCTCGGCTCGCCGTTCTTCCTGCTTTTCAAGCCATTCCGGGTACTTTTCTTTTTCCTTTGGATTTAAGTATCTGTCCATACGGATAAGGTCTCCGATACGCTTTTCCACTTGAGACCAAGAAAGCGTAATGTGCGGCTTGTCACTTCCGATACCCTTTGAAATTGTGATACCTTTTCCGTCGTGCTGTTCGTCAATGCCCGTACCGATGATGACAGGGTAAGAGCCGCCCCAACCGTATTCGTTTTTCAAGAAGTCGGCGTTTTCTTTTGCGGAAAGGCTCTTTTCAAACTGCTCATAGATACGCATTTTGCCCTCGGAAACTCCGCTTCCACGGGTCAGTACAGCATCTATGATTTCCTGAGAAAAAGTAAAGGCAGAGGTTTTTTGTTCCTCTGCCTGATTGCCCATTATGAGAGTCAACTGACCGTCCATAGACGGAAGCGGTTTCATTGTATCGGTCAATTCTCCCAAAAGTCTCATTGCTTCAAAATGCTGTGCGATAACGCCCCAGTCATAGAAACTCTGAGCGGTTCTGTTTTCGTATTCGCCCTCCCACAAGTGGAGGACATTCTGAAATGTTTTGTAGCCGACAAGTCTGCCGTCGCTTAAAGTAAGCTGGGTGTAATCGTTGTTGAAGATACCCTTGATATATTCGGTACGGGTCGCATTGTCCGTATTTCTTTTATAGAAGTCTTTGATTTCTTCCTTTGAAGCGGACAAATGCGGGGTAGTACCGAGTATTTCTCGGATAGTATCGTCGCCACCGAAAAACGGCAGGCTCTTGTCCTCGTGGTTTCTGTCGTAATACTCTAAGCGAATATTACCTGATTCTTCACGATTTCCTGTGCCGAGTTCCTGATGTTGTTCATCAGACGAACCCACTTCATCATATCTTCCGCTTTCATCTGCTCCGTCAGCCCCGCTTTCTCCTCCATCTGCTTCACGAGAGTTTCCTCCAGTTCGCTCGCTCTCTGCTGAACCTCCGCCAAGTGACTGTTCAGAATCCCTTTCGTCAGAAGATTGTAGTACAGGATTTTGTGATGTTCCTTCAGATAAGTTCTCCTCATCTGCGACCATCTGCCGAGAGTTACTTCCGTCTGCTCCGGCAACTTCAGGTTCGGAAGATTGTAATCTCCCACCATCGTGTATGTGATTTCGCTCATCGCTTTGACTCCTTTCGTCTTTGATGTCTTTATTGTATTCGGATTGCCCCTGTTCATCAATTATGCGATTTTCCTTGCTGAGCGTGCTGATTGTTCTGCTGACAGGGAGCAACGCCATTTCAGCAATGTCGCTTGTAGCAATGCCCACCGCATTGAGAACTTCCTGTGAATTGAAGCTTGAAATACCGGCAAAGTCATCGGGAGAATAGACCTTGTCTGCGTTCAGTCCCAATCGAGCCATAACCATATATGACACGCTGTTTCTGACAAGCTTCAAATACAAGGTGTTTGCTTCGTCGGCAGACAAATACTCAATATCGCTTCCTGCACCCAAGCTCATAAAGTCGGAGATATAGTCTGCGATGTTGTCCTCAACGGCATTGGCAATGCTCTCTTTGACGACATTTTCAATACTCGTTGTATCGTTTACCGCACCGAAAGTGTTTTCAAGCGTTTCGATAACCTCTGCTTCATAATCGGGTCTCATCTCCCAAATCGGAACAGGGCGGGAATATCGGCTCTCGTGGGTGTCCGATATATCAAAGTAATGAATCAGCCTTTGACGGCTTCTGTCTGCGTCCTCAAATACGGCAATACCTTTTGCTCCTCGATTTACCCAGCGACCGAAAGTGCCGTTCCATCGTTCGATTTCAAGCACGGCTGTTGCGTCGGGTCTTTGGGCATAAATAAGAAGCTGTTCATCAAATCGGAGCCTGAAATTTCTGCCTGCTGTTTTTAGAAACGATTGCCAGTTTACCGGGTTGTCTGTAACTGCAAAACAGGTTCTTTCATATAGCTCTGAAATCAGGTCAAATTTTCTTGCCACCTCGTCTGCACCTCCTTATCGTGATTTTTCTTTGTCCTTTGCAGGCTTCGTGTTTTCTTTTGCGGCTGGTGCTACGGTATGACCGTTTCTCTCGCAAAGCTCGGCAAATTCGCAGATATGGTAGAGATTTGTGCCGACCTCCAAATGGTAGTCATCAATATATCTGCAAGTTCTCTCCATTGTTTTGCCGTCGCCGAGCTTGATTGAGATTTTTTCTCCGTCAGCAATGCGAAACTGCTCCTGATAGTGCGGGTCAATAAATCGGATACCACGTTCGGCATTTTTCAAGTGGCTGTTCAGCCACTCTTTCTGATAGCAATAGCAGTACAGATTGTACTCTCCACGGTTGGGATTTAAACGCATAAGGTAGGAATATCGCTCGGTATCAACACGGACGCCGTAATGATTGCGGTCATCTTCGTAGCTGCTTTCGGGGTGTTCATAGCAGAATTTTAACATAGTGCTTCTGCCGCTTAAAAACTCGCCGTCCCCGAAACGGTAGGAGTTTATCACCAAGTCAAATTCCTTTTTGAAATCGTCGGTCTTTAAGTCCTTTCTGAAATCGTTCCAAGTCGTCCAAAACTCGTTCCCGTTAGAACCGAAGTCGGCTCTCAAATATCCGATAAGACCGGTCTGCATAGAGAGCTGCTGACTTTGGCTGAAGGTGTATTTACGCTCTGCTTCGGTCAATACTCTGTAATCCATTTTCATCACCTCGCTTGTTCGTTTGTTTGTCTTTGCTTTGGAATAGGAAAACCATAAACTCCGGCAATGTCATCGCCGAGCCTTTTGGTAACTCGTGTGATGTCGGCTCTTGTGGCTTTTCCGTTATAGATTTTATCTTGCAGATTTTCAATCTGCGTATCGGTAACACCGTCTTTGAATACACGGTAAAGATAATGGTTTGTACCGTCGTGATGAACGGCGTCGGCTCGAAGATCGCCGTACTTATCCACATACCATTCGGTGTAATCGGTATCGGAATAAAGGCAATCCTTGATGTTGCCGGAATCAATCATCTTGTAGCCCGACACTCTGCCGTTCCATCTGCCGAGGTCGCCGATAACGATAATCGGCTGTGAAAGCTGAATGTTGAGATTTACTCGTTCATCATAAAGATTTTCGGCATTTGATTTTACCATAATGTCGTAAAGCTCATCATCGGAATATCCGGGATACAGTTCCTCCAAAGACTCTCGCCAATCATCAAGGTCAAGGCTAATGTCGCTCCAAATGATATGACGGTCATCCTGTTCCTGCCTGCTCATCAGTGCCACCTCCCAAATAAGAGAACAGCTTATTGGCTTTGGTCTGCTTCTGAAGCTCGATAATCAGGCTCATATCCGGAATAGTGATACCCGGAATTTTCAAAATGCTCTCCATATCAAGCTGCTGCAATTTCTTTTCGGTATTGCAGCCTGCGTCAAACAGTTTCGTCAGAAGCTTTGTCTTTTGCTGAAAAGTAAATTTTTCCTTCATTGCTTTGTCCTCCTTATCGTTCTTTGTCTTTGTTTCGCTTCTTGTGTGAAAGCTCCTGTGCCTTTTCCTTTGCCCATTCAGGCAGACGCTCAGGCTTTACTTCGCCCATAACATCCATTCTTTCATATCGGGTGGATTTGCCGGTGTGAAGATTGGTACAGAACACGGCACTTCCACGGCTGTTTGCCGACGCACCGAAACCACCTGTAACATAGTAGAGCTGTCTATCGGCTCTTTGAAATTCAGGTTTTAATACCTTTGGGTCAATGGCAATGATTGTGCCGTTGATGTCTTTGGAATAGTGGTCGGGGATACAGTCGGCTTCCGTTATGAGTGTGATTGGAATATCCAGTTTTTCGACCTGTTCCTTGAAAAGCTCCGCTTCATTTGCCACACGGCTACCGAAAAGGTGTACGATTTCGATATAGTCATCGCTCACCATACATTCCGAACACAGTTCAAACAGGTCGTTTCGCTCTGCAAAGCTGCACAAAAATTTATCGCCGTTTGTGCTTTGCTCATTGGAAGCCAAGATAACTTCCTTTTCGCCCACATTGACCGAGCAAAGAACAGTGTATTCACCGATTTTTCTTTTTCCCTCGTTCATATCCACACCTCAGCTTACTTCAATCACAATTCTGATGTTTCCGCAGTCGCAGCCACTGCACTGTCTGGACAGTTCAGGAAACAGGGATTGCACTCTCTGTCTCGCTCTGCGGATAGTCTCAAAGCACGGCAAGCCGTACCCTTTATAGTTGTTGACTATATCCTCAAGCGGTAAATCCCCGACTCTCATATAGCTGTATCGGTTGTAATAGCAAAGGATAAGCTGCATATCGTCATACCTCGTTTCGGGGCATTCTCTGAGTATTGCAAGCACCTTGCTGTCAACCGTCTTTTGCTTATTCATAATGCACCTCCGTAAAAGAACCGTGGGCGAAGTTTTCACTCCGCCCACTTTCGTGTTCCTTATTTCTTTCTGTTCTTAATCTGCAAGAAGATAAAGCCGCCGATAATAAAGGCGACTAACACAAGTGCTACGATTGTTTTAGCGTCCATTACTCATTGTCCTCCTTCTTCTTTTTTCTGTACGCAACAATGGCTGTGCCTACAATACCGAGAGCAGAAAGTCCCGCAAGTGCAGTCCACAAGCCAACATTGCTGTTATCTCCGGTCTTTGGTGTGTCTCTCAGTTCATTGTGCATTTCCACAACGGTAGTAGAGCCGACCTTTACGGTCGCAATCTTATCCGCAGGAAGCACATAGGAAGCAGAAACACTATCCTGAACCTCGGAAACGGTGTAATCGCCGATACGAAGTCCCTCAATAACGATTTCGCCGTTCTTATCGGTCGTGAAGCTTCGGTCGTATCCGTTTACTCCCGTAACTCTGAAAGTGAAGCCTTCAACCTTACCGTCTGAGGAAGTCTTAACGATTTTCAGGTTTCCTTTCATAGCCGTGTTAATAAAGCCGACGCCGGCTTTGTTTTCTACCTCGTAGGTGGTTTCATCTTTTTCAATGAAAACAGAGTACACACCCTTATCAAGTTCAAAGCCTTCCGGTGCTTTGGTTTCTCTTACAAGGTATTTTCCGTAAAGAAGCTCCTTCATCTCGTAAATACCCGTAGAAGTTTCGTTGAGTGTACCGATAAGCTCGTCGCCGTCGTCCAGTTTGCCATCGCCGTTTACATCTTTGTAAACCTCAAAGGTCGCTCCTGTCAGCTTGTTGTCCGGGTAATCTTCATCAACCTTAGTCAACTTGATATTGCCGTGAACATACTCATTGACGATTTCGACCTCAATGACCTGAGCGACCTCGGAGATTTTAACTTCATAAGAAGTTTCATCAAGCACGAAGCCCTCCGGCTGCTCGATTTCTCTTACAAGCCAGTTGCCATACGGTACTTTCTCAAAAGAAAAGCTACCGTCTTTTTGGGAGGTAGCAGTCATCAAAGCATTTTCTTTTGTAAATTCGGTTTCATCAGCCTTAAACAGACCGATTACAGCACCTCCCAGTGCTTCGCCGTTTTCGGTAATCTTCTTACCGGAAACAGAACCGTAAATGAGCTTGTTTTCAATCGGCTTGCCGTCATTGACTGCAATCTCAACAGTTTCGGTATCCTGTCCCGCATAGCTGAAAGTAAACGGATACTTGCTGTCGGAAAGGATATAATGCTCATCAGTTGCAAGTTCCTTTACATAGTAGCTTCCAAAAGGAAGGTCGGTTTTGATAACAGCCTTACCATTTTCGGAAAGTGAGATAATCTCAATCAGACCGTCTGCCGGGATAGAAGTACCGCTTGTTGAAACAAGTTCCTCAGCAGCGAAAAGTCCGAAGCTGATGTTCTTCACTTCATCGCCGTTGCCGATATTGAAGATGTCGTTCTTCTCGATAGCTTTTTCAAGACTTACCGTAACCTTTTGTCTCTCGTTTACGAAGCTGGTTGCGGTTTCAGTTACGGCAACTTCCTGACCTGCGTAGGTAAGCTCGACCTCGTGTGCTTCCTTGTTGATAACCATACCCTCCGGTGCGGTAATTTCAACTACCGTATATCTGCCGAGGTAAAGCTCCTTACTCTTTGCAAGTCCGTTTTCATCTGTGGTAACAGTATCTACGACCTCGCCCTTTGCATAACGGAGTGTTCCGTCAGGAGTGATAATATCTTCTGCTGCGGTAATCTCATAAACCGCACCTGCAAGACCTTTCACTTCATAGACAGGCTGATAAATCACATCGGCATTTTCCTCTCCGGAGATATTTACCCCTGAGAATACCTCGCCGGTCTTTTCAATGCTGACAGTACCTTTCTGTGCCATATTAGGCTTATCGACCTTAATCACGGTAATACCACCCTCATCGGAAGAATGTTCCTCTGCCACATCAAAGTACACCGGTGTGCTGTCAAGCACATATCCGTAAGGAGCCTGAACCTCAACAAGAGAATATCCCTTGCCGTATTCCAGTTTCTCCGGTGTAACAAGCTGTCCGTTTGCATCAGTGTAGAAAATATCTATCGTTGTCGGAGTAGGATAAGTGAAGGTCATTGTTACCTGATTGCCGTCCGGGTCAAAGATTTTGAACCCAGCACCGGCATAAGGAATGTTTTTACCACTTTCTGCGTCCACCTTAACCACCTTGATATAGCTTTCAAAGTTTGCGTTGTTGATGAGATAGCGGTAGGTCTGTCCGTTCTGAGCAATGAACACATCGAAGTCGTCCATTAACTCACGCCCCTCCCAACCGGAGGTCTGATGAACGGTATATACGCCGTAAGGCATATCCTTTGTCTGACCGAAGCCGTTTTCATCACAAACAATTACATCTCTTTCATCTTCCTCTGCTGAATCAAAGCTGCCGGAAGATTTCAGATAGATTTCAAAAGTTGCACCGTTTTCCGGTGTTTCAATCTTTGTTTCGCCGTCATCGGTATGCTTGATGATAGCGATATTGCCTTTCATAACCTGTTCGGTAACATCATTTGCGGTCTGATTGTGTTCCACCGTATAAAGCTGCGGTTCAGCACCGACCTTATGGATTGTACCGTCGAGCAGATAACCCTCGGACGGCGTGATTTCACGGATTGTCCAGTCATCATCACAGATATATTCCTTTGTGGTAAACTGCCCGTTCTTATCCGTAACATATTTGTCCACAAGGGTTTCGCCCTTATAAATGCCGTAAACTGCTCCGGCAAGGGTAGCGTCGCCCTGCGGTGTGCCTTCCTCTCGGTCGCTCTTTGTTACGGTTACGCTGAACTTTTTGAGAATGTTCGTGAAGTTTCTTGTGGTTACTTCTTTCCAGTTAATCGGTGCGGTCTGATTTGCAGGCACAACATAACGGATTGCGGTATCCACTTCCTCAATGGTGTATGGGGTAGTGCCGCTTATAAGCACATCATCGAAAGAAGCAACACCGTTCTTATCTGTCACTGCATATTCATCTACGGTAATACCCGCAAGCGAAGTTCCGTAAAGGTGGAAAGTTACACCCTCGACCAGATTATCCTCCGAAGATTTGATAACCTGAAGATTACCTCTCTTGAGAACATTATTGAAGTTGACCTTTGCCACCTGACCGGCAACAACAGTAACTCTGTGAACCTCCTGCGGTACATATTTGTCGATAGACTGTTCTGTTACCGTGTAAACACCGGGCATAAGGTTATCCAGTTGGAATTTGCCGCCGTTTGCGGTTGTTACAGTCTGATTGACACCGTTACCGCTGATGGTAAACTGAATACCGTCAACCTTTCCGTCCTCACTTGTCTTTACAATCTGACAAGAGCCGTAGCTTACCTTCATTTTGACAAATCCGCTGACAGGGTCGCTGACCTCCTGAGCATAAGTGACCACATCCTGAATGCCGTTGCCATTCTGATGGATACCGTCAGTCCATACAACTACACCTCTGCGGACACCGTTCTTTTTTGCGGCTGTGATGGTAAATTCCTTGCTCGGAGCTTTCTCCATCGAAACAGTCAATTTGTTTCCGCTGACAGAGAACGAAACGCCGTCAATGTTTGCCGAGAAGTTGTAGTTGCCAAGCACACCGTTTGTATCGGTGAGAGTTGCAACATACTTGCTTCCGTTCCATTCAAGCTCGTTTACCTTGGCAGAACCGCTTGACCTTGTGCAGAAGCTCGGAACTTTCGTATGGTACTGAACGCTTGTTACCATACTGTTGTAGTAAGACAGGATTTTACTGCGGAGAGGGTGTGCAGAGCTTACACATTCAAGCACGGCATTGTACCCGCCCGTAGAAACGTGATTGAAGCCTGCGTCTCTTTCGCCGACAATCGTTTCCCAAATCAAAATCTGAGTGGCATAAGCGTGGGCGATACAGTTTGCGTCGCTTTCATTCTGCGACTTCCAGCTTGTCGAAATTCCTCCACGGTAGCCGTACTGCAAGATACGACCGATAAGCAGGCGAATATCATCGCCGGAAATCGTACCGTTCGGACTGATGTTGTTGAAGAAGTTCTCGTCCTTTTCGGTGAGAGTATCTCCAGTCCGCTGACCTGTACCCGGCTCGATACAGTAGGCGATATTGCCCGAATACGAACCCATTGCACGAAGTCCCGTATATTTCGTGGACAAGCCTTTCCAACCGTTCATATAGTTGAGATTGCCGTGTCCCCATTCGCCGTTGTTATTGGTATCTCCGCTTCGGGGATAATCGACGAGGTACACATCGGCTTTTTCGCCTACGGCTGCAAAGGCTGTCGTTGCCCCAATGCCCATAAAAGCAGTGAGGCTCATAACCGCCGCCAACATAAGCGAGACGGCTTTCTTGAATTTTGTTTTAACCATTGCGTTTTCCTCCTTGAAATGCAAAAACGCACCGATTTTACTCAGTGCGTCCGCTTAAAATTATTTTGTTTTAGCAGTAGCCGATATAGATGTTGTACTCCGTATCGGATAGCTTTTCTGTCCATATCCACACAGCGGTAAAACCCTCGCTGTTCTTGTATCGGTTCAGTCTGCTTTCAATATCAGATTTGATACCGCTACGGTTAGGATTTGCGGATATGGGATTGTCCCAACATTCTGTCGCCGTGCTGTCAAGAGAAAGCCCTATGCTTACCGCATACTCTTTTGCGTAACTCACATAAGGGCTGACATCAAATGTCTGCTTAGGCGGCTCTGTCGGTTTCGGTTCTGCCGGCTTCTCCGTCGGTTTTTCAACCGGCTTTTGTTCGGCAGTTGTCTGTTCTTTTGGCTGCTCTGGTTG